>JAEIGA010000351.1_pt1 | contig 66697 bp, 63 predicted proteins | sample 9270691 | NCBI WGS metagenome assembly JAEIGA01 (sample SAMN17057246, study PRJNA624740) | gut metagenome | biome: biome; isolation source: fecal sample | host: Bos grunniens | place: China: Xizang | collected 2019 | reverse complement strand
CTTTCAACATAAGTAACCAAATCTTGTCCCAAGATTCTCTCACCATTACAAAGTTCAAGATAAGCATCTTCACATCCACCATTAATCAAATATTCTTCCATTTCTCTATCATCTTTTAAGTAAATAACAGAGTTACCACGTTTAGCCTTATACAAAGGTGGTTGAGCAATATAAATATAACCTCTTTCAATAAGCTCTGGCATTTGACGATAAAAGAATGTCAACAACAATGTTCTAATGTGTGCACCATCCACGTCGGCATCAGTCATAATTACAATCTTATGATAACGACACTTATCTGCATTAAAATCATCTCTACCAATACCGGTACCAAGAGCAGTAATAATTGTACCAATTTCTGCAGAGTTAAGCATCTTATCAAAACGCGCTCTCTCCACATTCAAAATTTTACCTCTCAATGGCATAATCGCCTGATTCTTTCTATCTCTACCTTGTTTAGCAGAACCACCCGCAGAATCTCCCTCCACGATGAATACTTCAGAAAGAGCTGGATCTTTTTCTTGACAATCTGCCAATTTACCAGGAAGTGATGAAATATCCAACACACCTTTACGACGAGTAAGTTCTCTTGCTTTACGAGCAGCTTCACGAGCAGTAGCAGCTTCAACAATCTTACCAACAATAACTTTAGCCTCTGTTGGGTGCTCATCTAACCATTCTTTTAATTTTTCACCCAAAACACCTTCAACCACTGGTCTAACTTCAGAAGAAACTAATTTATCTTTTGTTTGAGATGAAAACTTAGGATCTGGCACTTTAACAGACAACACGCAAGTTAAACCTTCACGCATATCATCACCGGTAATAACTGTCTTATCTTTTTTCAATAAACCATTTTCTTGAATATAGTTATTGATAGTTCTTGTTAATGCACCTCTAAAACCAGCCAAGTGAGTACCACCATCTTTTTGAGGAATATTGTTTGTAAAACATAACATACTTTCGTTATAAGCTTCAGTCCATTGTAAAGCAACATCAACCCCAATATCATTATCTTGACCAGAAAAATTGATAATATTTTCATGCAATGGTGCTTTTGCTTTATTTAAGTGTGACACAAACGCATTCAAGCCACCTTCATAATGGAAAACGCTTTCTCTTGGCTCATTACCACGATTATCAATAAGTTTCAAATAAACACCTGAGTTCAAAAATGCTTTTTCTCTAATTGCACGTTCCAAAACATCAAAGCTAAATTCTGTTTGAGTAAATGTTTCAGGAGAAGGCAAGAAAGAAACTTCTGTTCCGTGTCTTCCAGGTGTTTTTTCTGTAACATGAATATGTTCAACCACATTACCATTATTAAATTCAGCTTCATATTGTTGGTCATTACGCCAAATTTTTAATCTCAACCATGTTGAAAGCGCATTAACCACAGAAACACCCACACCGTGCAAACCACCAGAAACTTTATATGAGTTATTATCAAACTTACCACCAGAGTGAAGCTCTGTCATAATAACTTCGGCAGCTGATACACCTTCTTCTTTATGCATATCAACAGGCATACCACGACCATTATCTCTGATTGTTGCACTACCATCAGGGTTTAAAATAACCTCAGTTTTATCACAATATCCAGCCAATGCTTCATCAATAGCATTATCCAAAACTTCATAAATCATATGATGCAAACCAGAACCATCATCTGTATCACCAATATACATACCTGGACGCTTTCTAACAGCATCCAAACCTTTTAACACCTTAATAGAATCAGCATTATATTCTTGTTCGCCTTTAACAATTTCTTCTTCTGTAAATTCAGCCATAATTAAACCTCAGTTATTTCATTTTCAAAAGTCATTTTAATATACCACAAGCTTATTTTTTACCAAGTAAAATTTGCATTTTTTACCAATTTATCAACAGAAAAATACATTATTTTTCCCGCATCTCCCCCAAACACAAAAAGAGTTTATTTAAAACCATCTAAAACACTTAATATAATCATCAACAAGCTAATTTTTAAGCTATTTACCCTGCCATTTATCAATACTTTTTTTATCATTCATAATCATTTTTATTCAATTCAACCAACGGATATTTATCAACTTTCCCATCTCTTAGATTATAGTGCCACCACTCATGCTCTAATGCAACCAATCCAACACTCTCCATAATCTCTCGTAACACTCTACGATTCTCGCATTCTACCATTTTGGTTTCATCAAAATAACTATGAGTAGCTTTTTTAAGATGCATCATAAACTCCTCCATCTCACCCTTCAAAACCTGCTCCACAAATCTCTTTTCATACCCATCAACCTTAGTTGGATAACAAAATTCTTTTCCCTCATCATCACACAAACACACATCAACAGCCGTACCCAAACAATGTTGAGATTTCAAAGCCTCTTCTGCAAAAAATCCCTTAAATGGAATAATCTTTTTCATTATATCATGTGCAATCTTTGGACGATACGCATCAAATATTTTTAGCCTTAATTTTTCTTTTTCCAAAACCTTAACTAATTCATAAATTCTATCTGCCATATCAACATGTAAAACAGCCTTATTTCCCCAACCAATTTCTTGATATACAGCTCGCCCCACCATATTATCACTTCTTGCATACATCAAATCTACAATAAATCTATCGTTCTCAATTTTTACATAATTACTTTTCATCATTTCCTCAATACAAAAAAAGCATAATCTAAAAACTTAAATTATGCCTTTATTTTATCAAAAAACACCTCTTATGCAAGAACTATTTTCTAACTTCAAAAACCTCAAAAGTTTTACTCAAATACTCATTTAGCTCATCATTTTCAACCAATGCCAAACATTGCCCTTCATTAGTTTCTGCATCGCTTTCAACTTTACGATATTTTTGAAGATAATATTCTTTAACTCCCAACTCTTTTAATGTATTCGCAATCATATACAAATCATCAACCGATAAAAACCTAGGGTCACATGTTGTTCTACACTCAAAATGCTTATTAGAGTCTACCAATATTTGAAGACTTTCCTTTACTTTTTCAACATCAGCGATTCCACCTGTAACTTCTTTATATCTATCAGCCACAAGAGGAGCTTTAATATCAAACCCCACCCAATCAACAAGTTCTACAATTTCTCTAAAATGATTAGGTAAATATCCTCCCGTATGGAGTCCAATCTCATATCCCAATGCTTTCACATCATTTATTGCATTTTTTAATTCTTTTTGCACCAAAGGCTCCCCCCCTGAAAACACTACTGCATCAAGGATTCCCTTTCTAGTACCCAAAAAATCTAAAAACTTATTCCAAACAATATTGGTCTCTCCATTAACATCTTGCAAAAACACATTATGGCAAAACGGACAACGCCAAGGACACCCCTGCATAAATACAACAGCTGACATCTTATTTGGAAAATCGACGATACTGAATTTCTCAATACCGCCGATTCTAATAGAGCTCACTAACAACTCCTTGTGTAATATAATCTGCCTGAATTATTCTGCGGCCAAAGACATATCAACACATTCACGAGCTTCGCATCCACAAATTGCTTTATCTTCAACAAAGCAGCGTCTAGACTTGAACTCACCCATCTTACCAACGTTGTATTCTGTTGTTGGACGAATATAACCCATAACGCGGCTATAGATCTCACAACGTTGTCTTTCGGAGTTATCTAAAATTACATCTTCAATATTAATAACGTTACTCATAATTCTCCCTTTCACTAATAAACTATTCTACACTACTTTTTGCATATTTGCAAGTTTTTTTACTTTCTCTGCCTTCTTTTCTTTATCACAGATAGGACAGAATTCATGCTCACCGGCAATATATCCGTGTTTTGGACATACAGAAAATGTCGGTGTAATCGTAATATAAGGAAGGCGATAGTTAGCTAAAACTTTCTTCACAAAATCACGACAAACTTTTGCAGATGAAATACGTTGGTTCATAAATAAGTGAAGCACCGTACCTCCTGTATATTTAGATTGCAATTTAGCTTGCAAATCCAAAGCTTCAAATGGATCATCAGTATAACCAACTGGAAGTTGAGAAGAGTTTGTATAGAATGGAGCATCATCATTTCCTGCTTGAATAATACCCATATAACGTTTTTTATCTTCTCTAGCAAATCTAGTAGTAGCACCTTCTGCTGGAGTTGCTTCCAAGTTATACATATGTCCAGTTTCTTCTTGAATCTTTACCAATTTTTCACGAACAAAATCTAAGAATCTCTCAGCAAATTCTTGTCCCCATTCATCAGCAATATTATGCTTATCATCAGTAAAGTTTCTAATCATTTCATTCATACCATTAACACCGATGGTAGAGAAGTGGTTTCTCAATGTTCCTAAATATCTCTTTGTGAATGGGAACAAACCATTATCAATCAAACGTTGAATAACTTTTCTCTTAATTTCCAAAGATGTTCTAGCAATATTCATCAATTCTTCAACTCTTGCGAACAAACCAGCTTCATTACCTTTGTAAACATAACCTAATCTAGCACAGTTAATTGTAACCACACCAACGCTACCTGTTTGTTCAGCACTTCCAAATAAACCATTACCTCTTGCTAATAATTCTCTTAAATCAAGTTGTAAACGACAGCACATAGAACGAATGTGACCTGGTTTCAAAGAAGAGTTAAGGAAGTTTTGGAAATAAGGCAAACCATATTTAGCTGTCATTTCAAACAACAATTCAGTATTTTCATCTTCCCAAGGGAAATCCCATGTCATATTATATGTAGGAATTGGGAAAGTAAATGGACGTCCCATAACATCACCACGCATCATAACATTGATGTATGCTTTGTTAATCATACCCATTTCTTCACCCAATTCACCATATGTAAAGTCTTGCTCAACACCACCAATATATGGCTTTTGGTCTCTTAAATCTTCTGGACAAACCCAGTCAAAAGTAAAGTTTGTAAATGGTGTTTGAGAACCCCAACGAGAAGGAACGTTCAAGTTATAAATAAGTTCTTGCATACATTGTTCAACTTGATCATATGAAAGTTTATCTTTTCTAACATATGGAGCAAGATATGTATCAACAGAAGAGAACGCTTGAGCACCAGCCCATTCATTTTGTAATGTGCCCATAAAGTTAACCATTTGACCTACAGCAGAACTTAAATGTTTAGGAGCGCCTGCTTCAACTTTACCAGGAACACCGTTAAAACCTTCTCTAAGTAAGCTTTTTAAAGACCATCCAGCACAATAAGCTGCCAACATACTCAAATCGTGAATATGGATATCACCATTTCTATGAGCTTCACCAACTTCGTGTGGATATACGTGAGATAACCAGTAGTTAGCTGTAACTTTACCAGCCACATTCAAAATCAAACCACCATTAGAATAACCTTGGTTAGCATTTTCTTTAATTCTCCAGTCAAGGTTTTCCAAATATTCATTAACTGAACTTTCAACGTCAACAACAGTTTTGCCATCATCACGCATTCTACTTCTTTTATCACGATACAAAATATAAGCTTTTGATGTTTTGAAATAGTTATTAGAAATCAAAACTTCTTCAACAATATCTTGAATATCTTCAACAGATGGAAGAGACTCATCAAATTTATGAGATAAAATCTTCAAAACTTGCGCACTTAAAATCCAAGCTTCTTCAGAACCAAACTCAGAAGTAATTTCGCCAGCTCTTAAAATGGCGTTATAAATCTTATCACTATCAAAATCGGCTAAAGTGCCATCTCTTTTGGTTATGCTATTAAAAGGCATTTTATACTTTTTTGCTGATGCCATTTGCAAATCATTGTTCGCCATTTTTTGCTCTTCCCTTCTTATTTTATTAAATTAAATTCTATTGTTTTTAGTCCATTTTCTCAAAATCGACCTTTAAGCGCAATCTACTATATATTGTGTTAAAAATAAGTTAATACACACAAGATATTGTATCTTTATTTTCTTAAAAGCCAATTTTTTGCTTCTGCCTTATAATGAAAAAAAACAATCATTTTTACAAGACATACACACAACTTTTTTTTTAAATTTCACCTATCACACTAATATTAAAAAGATTTTTTTTTTTTAAAAAGTCCATAACCCTCTCACAAATACTTTTAAACAATTTACTAACAATTTTTTTATTAAAAAAAAATCTTTTAAATACATTATTTTATTGACCTCTAAATTATAACTCTATATTATTCCCAAGGACATAAATTTTACGGAGAAATATTGTGCAAAAAACCATTATCTGGGATTTAGATAACACTCTATATTTTGAAACAGATGAATATAAAAACAAATTAAACGAAGCAACCGCTCTTGCTGCAATCAATGAATTCAACGTTCCACTTGATTTTCAAACAGCAACCGACCTTGTAAAAGAGTCTTATTCTAAATATCGTGACGGTGTTGAACATTTCGTTAGAACATATGATATATCACACAAAGATTTATACATTGCATATCATAAATACAAAAGCGATCATATTGATATGATTAGCCCATACCCTAATTTATTAGAAAAATTAGAGTCTCTTAACTGCCCACAATATATCTTTTCAACATCTACAAGAGACATTTGCGAACAGATTCTAAAACATATCGGCTTATACGACTTTTTCAAAGACAGATTCTTTTCTGTTGAAGATTTTGACGTATATAAAAAGAACGAAAGTTCAAATGTTTATAAAATGGTTTGCGATAAAATAGGAGTCGCTCCTCAAAATTGCATATTTGTAGACGATAGTTATTCAAATCATGAATATGCAAAAGAAATTGGCATGACAACAATTAGAATCTACTACAAAAACAATTCAGCTAAAGATATGCACTTTATCGATTCTGCATATCGTGGTATAGATGAATGTATTGAAGGCTTAAAAAAAGATTATAATTGCTAAAAAACTTTTATCTCTCAAACAAAAAAGCGACTCTTTTTCAAGAGTCGCTTTTATTAATAATCTGAAATGTTTTCTTTAATCTGTCTTATAAGTCCACAGACCAATAAAACAACACATAAAAGTAAATAACACTAATTCCCACATTGGCCTTCCCATTTCATCTGCACAAAGTTCTACTTTAAGATTATCATCAAATTCTTCTTTAGGATAAACCCTAAATTTATCACAATACTTAAAGCAAACCACATCTTTTTTATCAGCCATCACTCGATAGTTTTCTTTAATTTTGTCGTTTTTAGGTTCTGAAAAAGATTCCACCCCTTTTTTCACACCATCAAACTCCACGCAATAGTGCTGATAATTTTGGTCATAAATTAACTCTGTTTGGACCACATTTTGAAACTCTTCATTATAAATTTCACGAATTTCAACCACGTTAGCCCCAAGAAAACATAACCACGATAGGAAAATACATCCTAAGATTACTTTTTTAAATGTTCCCATAATTAATTACATAAATATATTTATTTAGAAAGCACCATATATCCAACAAAATTTAAAGTCAAACAGATTCTATTACGCTAAAAAAATACAAAAAAGCGACTCTTTTTAAGAGTCGCTTCTGTTAATAGGTTCGTGGAAATAGTCGCTTTTTTCTATCTGAATAAATGCATATATAAAGTATCCTATAATACATATGCAAAAAATCAGCAAAGTACCCCAAAGCACCACACCAAACATCTCTTGATATAGAGCAATTGCCCATACCCACAACTTAATATTACTGCCCTCAAACTGACTTTTAGGATATACCCAAAAATCATTATGATACTTAAAGCAAACAACTTCTTTCCCTGGGAACATCACCCTCTCGGCTTCATTCACACGAAAAATAGCTGGCCTGCTAAAACCTGCAACTTCACGCTTGGCACCATCATACTCTACGCTGTACTTCTGAGCATCTTCATCAAAGATAAGTTGTGTGTGTGTTACACCCTGCAAATCCTCCTGATAAGCGCTCACCACTTCCTTCACATTAAAGGAAAAACCAAACACAATAACCATAAAGACTATTGTGCTAATAATAATTACTAAAATCTTTTTCATAGTTCATACATTTATTACGAAAAAATATACCACAAATTCGCATCCAAGTCAAGTGCTTTTTATTTAACGATACTTAGTAGCATCTCAGAATACTTGTACAATTCATCTATTTTTATATATTCATTATTTGTATGAGCAAGATTCTCATCTCCTGCTCCCAAAATTACAACATCAACCCCATACTTCTGCCAAAAACCAGCCTCTGTTGCATAATCAAATTTTTTTACATCTATCTCAAATTCATTCTTAATTTTTTTTATTAGCTCACTTTTCTTATTTTCCTTAAATGCCAATATATCAAATTCTATATCACATATAACATTACATCCTTGATACTTAGTTTTAACTTCTTCAAAAAACTCATATAACTCATCTAATATAACTTGTTTTTTATTATTATCATCAAACCTCATTTCCCACTCAAAAGAAACAAAATCTGCAATCACATTAGCCTTATTATCACAAACAAATTTACCTACATTAAAACAAACTCTATCTTTTAAATATTTATCATTTAGTTCAAATATTTTACTTATAATTTCATTTGCAATTCTTAAAGCATTAATTCCAAGCTCTTGTTTACTTGCGTGCGCACTTTTTCCTTTAATCTCAATCTTTCCACCAACACACCCTTTATTTGCAACCCCTAGTGCAAAATTAGTTGGCTCACCTACAATTCCATCTCTAAATAAAATATTTCTTTTAGCACACCATTCTATAACATCATTAATTCCACAAACACAGCTTTCTTCATCTTGTGTTAAAACCAAAACAACAGCTCTTTTGCATTCTTTTAATTTGTCAATCATTGCTAAAACACAAGCTATAAAATATTTCATATCAACAGCGCCTCGCCCATAAATAGCACCATCAATACTCTTTCCTTCAAATGGGTTTATTTTCCAATCTTTTTCATTTACCCCAACAGTATCCATATGCCCTGACAACAACAAAGCATCTTCTATATCACAAAGCTTATTTCTATTAAATACTGCCACAATATTTTCTTTTTTATTAGCGCTTACAACTTTCTCAAAAACAACATTATTATTATCTAAAATCTCAGTTATATATTTAACAATCTCCTCATTAGAACCAATAACATCATCAGTTCTAATCTTAATTAAATCTTGTAAAATACTTTCAATACGCCTCATATCATATCATTAAAAATTATTACCACACTCTTTTTATCTCAATATCACGCAACTGTCAACCAATCAAATATATTCATTATAGAGCTTTTTTACGATTATGATCACGCTTTATCACATCCCTTTAAATGATTGTTAACTTTTTATCCTATAAACTTTGGAAAATATTAATTTATAATAAGAGAAACAATGAATAAACACATAGATTTTACAGTTGATTACGACAAATTAGATATCTTAAATGAATATAACGTAGATACATTTAAGTATCCTTTATTGCTATCAATCCCACATTGTGGAACAATATTTCCTAAAGAATTTCTAAAAAACACTAAACACGATGTGAAAACACTAAGAAAAAATGAAGATATCTGGGTAAGAGATATTTTAGAACCAGCTATAATTGAAGGTGGCATAACAGCTTTATCTTTGAATATAAATAGAGCATTTGTCGATGTAAACAGAGCCAAAGTAGAACTAGATCCCAATATGTTTTATGACTATCCAAAAGACGAAGTTGGGCTAAACCAACAACGCTCTCGTTATGGTCTAGGAATAATCCATAAAGTAACAGCTGACAGTTCTCCAATATACGATGGTTTACTATCATATAAAGAAGCAGAATTAAGAATAAAAAACATATATGATTTATATCATCAACGCTTAAAAGAATTAGTTGAAAAAATAACAGCAAAATTTGGTTTTTGCTTAGTATTAGATTGCCACTCAATGCCATCTAAAATTTGTTCAATTATATCTGAAAGCCCAAGAATTGACATTTGTTTAGGTAATTTATTCGAACAAAGTTGCCCAAATCAAATAAGCTTTTTCGTAGAAAATGAATTCTCCAAAAGAGAATATTATGTATCAAAAAATCGCCCATATTCAGGCGCATTTATCACATTTAACTATTGTGAACCACGCAAAAAATCATATACATTACAATTAGAGATTAACAGAATAATCTATGCGAACGAAGAAACTCTCGAGAAAAACGAGCATTTTCAAAAGGTTAGCGCAGATATAAGTAACATTATTACCAATTTAGGTAATTTTTTACTAGATTTTAAAAAAAATATATGTTAAACACTCCCCTTGTATTTTGTTTGAACGATAATATTTGTTCAAATATATGTTAATTTACCCGCACTTAGGGATAGTAAATTTTGTTTACTAACCGGACCAAAAGTTTAAAGACAGGGAGGTCCCTTGCCCTATTTTCGGTATTAAGGATAAAAACGTCGTGCTAAAAAGCATAGTATTTTTGTTGGTATTGATTAGTTTCATTACAACACCTACCAAAGCTTATGAAGCATATAATATTTCAAGTTTATTAGTTTTAGAACTTCAACAAGAAGAATTTGAAAAACAAAACATCTTAAACATTGAACAATCAAATATATCACCACTTAAGGTTAATAAAGAAAAACAACTTAAAGCCTATGAGATGTGTAGCATTGCTATTAGCGATGTAGAAAAAACACATCAAATCAAAGAAAACCTTATGCAAACTATTGCATCGGTTGAAAGTGGTCGTTACGTATCTTCAATCAAAAAGCGTGTTGCATGGCCTTGGAGCGTTCACTCTCAAGGAAAAGGTTATTACTATCAAACCAAAGAAGAAGCAATTCAAGCTGTAAAAGAAATGCAAAAACAAGGCATCACAAATATTGATGTTGGCTGTATGCAAATTAACTTAAAATATCACGGCTCAGCATTTACTAGCTTAGAAGAAGCTTTTGACCCAACTAAAAACGTTACATATAGTGCAAAATTCTTAAAAAAACTATATAAAAGAAACCAAAGTTGGGAAAAAACAGCAATGCAATATCACTCTAAAAACATAAGTAAAGGTACAATCTATAAAAACAAGCTTGTAAAACACTTTGCAAAATATATTAGAAATGATGAAAAAACAATGTTGTTTTAAAATATTTCAAAAATTGTAATAAAAGGTGCTTATTTCTAAGCACCTTTTTTATTGACAACCAAATGCTCTCTATTTATTTTTTTTAATATAAATATAACAAAGGATTTTTCAAATGAAACATGAACTTCTAGCTCCTGCCGGAGATATTTCAGCCGCATATTCAGCCCTACATTATGGAGCAGATGCAATATATCTTGGCTTAAATAAATTTTCAGCACGCTATGGTGCCACAAATTTTACTTTTGATGAACTAGAAGAAATATGTTGCTATGCGCACTCCATTAACAAAAAGGTTTTTGTTGCCTTAAACACAATCTTAACACAAGAAGAAATAAACGACCTCCCTTCAATGTTTAAGGCCATAAATAAAGCCAAAGTTGATGCCTTAATTATTCAAGATTTAGGAGTCTTATATTTAGCCAAAAAACTATTACCAAACATCGAACTTCATGCCAGCACACAAATGGCAATACACAATTTAGAAGGTGCAAAATATTTACAATCTTTAGGTTTCAAACGTGTAGTTTTAGCCCGTGAATTAACCCTTAAAGAAATAAAAGAAATATCATCCCAATTACCCACTCTTGATTTAGAAGTTTTCATTCATGGTGCCCTTTGTTATTCATATAGTGGACAATGTTTATTTTCAGCTCTTGAATACGGCAAAAGTGCCAACCGAGGAAGATGTATTTACCCCTGCCGTTCAGTTTTTGATGTAAGTGAAGTCAATACAAATTCCCACTTTAAGTCTCACCTATTTTCAATGAAAGATATGGCAATAGAAGAACTCATAAAAGAAATCCCTGCTCTTTCATTAAAAATTGAGGGCCGTAAAAAATCAGATTTATATGTTGCATCAGTTACCAACTATTATCGCAAAATTTTAGACAATCAAAAAAATCTAGAAGAAAACAAAGAAGATATAAAACAAATATTCTCTCGCCCTTGGTGCAAATTTCATATCAATGGCAAAACCAAAGATATCACAGATGAAAATTTTGTTGGTCACAGAGGTCTTTTAATTTCCAAGGTTCAAAAGGTAAATAAAAACACTCTAACCTTTAAGACTAACCACCAAATTTCTCGCTATGATGGTATTCAGATTGACATCGATGGAACAGAAAAACCATATGGTTTTGGTATTCAAGCAATTTATGTAAACAAAAAATCAGTATTTAGCGCTCCAGCTTTTACCAATGTTGAAGTAGAAATACCAACCGACCACCCATTCATCAAAGAAAATGCACCAATATACCTAGCATCATCAACTGCAGTAAAAGGCAAATATGATTATTTCGTTCCTAAAAAAGGTGAATACAAAATAAAATACGATATAGATGTAAATATTGAAGTATATCCAAATAAAATTTGGGCAATGTACGAAGATAAAGCTGTATCAATAGACGGTGATTTTGAAATTGCAAAAAACAAAGACAACCTTGATAAATCTATAATCAGTGCATTTAATAAAACTGGTGATACAAACTTTAATTTACGTGAAATAAACATAAAAAATAACGATAAACGATTCGTTCCAATCTCTAAATTAAACGAATTAAGAAGAAACCTCTTTAATATTATAGAAATTAAAGAACCAGAGTTTATTTTACCTTCTATACCAAAGTATATTCACCCCCACCCTTCAACAGATATCTCATCATATGAAATATCACTAGACACTAAAAAAGAAGAACTTTCAAAATTAGATTTAGAAAATTTATGGCTTGTTTTACCTCAAATTTGTAGAAATACAAAAACCCTAAAAAACATCATCTCAACAGCCTACACTCTTGGTGCTAGAAAATTCATTGCTCAAAACTACTATGTATTTGAAATATTAAAACCATACACCGATGTAGAAATTGCTGCTGGAGATTTCATATATACTCTAAATAGTTATGCAACCACCCAACTAAAAGAAATGGGTGCAAGCTTTGCAACACTTGCTTTAGAGAGCTCTCCAAACAATATGGTTGAAGTAGTAAACAATAGTTCCCTACCAATCATCCAAGTTATTCAAAAAACACCCCCATTATTTACATCTGCCGTTTGTATCAGAAGAAACGACTGTACAACATGTAAAGGTGGGCTAAAAAAATACATCTTAAAAAAAGATGGAAAAACATTTATTGGCATATCCAAAGATTGCCAAGTTCAAATTTTCAATCAAAAGCAATACACCTCTCAACCAATTGAAGGTGTTGCCCATTTATTAAAGGAGGAATTTAAATATGGCTAAATTAATATCATTAGAAAACGAAAATAACGTTTATGAATATGCATCAAACATCATCATTGATGCAATTAAAAACTTTACCCCAACACCACAAAAGCCATATTTAGTATTAGGTCTCCCAACAGGTTCAACCCCAATAGGCGTATACAAAAAAATCATAGAAGCTTATAAAAATAATGAAATCTCATTTGATAATGTAGTTACATTTAATATGGATGAATACATTGGCCTTGATGACAACCACTTACAAAGCTATCATTATTTTATGTATGACAATTTTTTCAAACATATTGATATAGATTTATCCCGAGTTCACATCTTAAACGGTATGGCTCAAAACTTAGAAAAAGAATGCAACGACTATGAAGAAAAAATAAAATCATTTGGAGGAATAGATATCCAATTAGGTGGTATTGGTCAAAATGCCCACATTGCATTCAATGAACCAGGTACATCATTTGATTCGCTTACCCATGTTCAAGATTTAACACAAAATACCATTGATGCAAATTCCAGATTTTTTGATGACATATCAGAAGTTCCAACTAAAGCCCTTACAATCGGCTTAAAAACAATTTATAATGCAAAAATGGTATTAATCCTAGCCTTAGGTAATAAAAAAGCAGATGCAATCCATAAAGCAACAAATAATCCAGCTTCAACAGACTGCCCTGCTAGTATATTACAAACACACCCTAATGCATATTTCATATGCGACAAAGAGGCTTGCTAACAAAAGATTTATTTTTTAAGAAAAGCAATCTTTTTGATATAGATAACCATACAACCCCGAACTTTGCCGAATGTTTTATCATCTTTAAAACATTCTCTTGATTGAGTTTTAAATTCTTCATAATCAAAATTCTTCTTTTGTTTATAAACAATTTCAGAAACCATAGTTTGGGGTAATCCTTTATCCAAAAATCCTTTTTCTAAAAAATTAAAATAATTATCTTTAAATGTTTCAAAAAACACTTCAATTTGCTCTTCTGTAAGCACAGTATCATCGGTTAATTTTACCTCAGATACAGATACACTTTGCGCATTCACATTAAAGCATAAAAATAAAGAAAATAAAAATGCTAAAAATTTCATATAAACCTCCATTAATAACTGCTTAAAAAAAACATACTTAAATAAAATTAACATCTAGTAAACACCACACTATATACTAAATTTATAATCACAAATTGTTTATAGACCTTATTTATTAGTTTACTTTTTTACATTATTACAATAAATTAAACCCAATTTAAATAGCTATTCAAAGGTTTACCAACATGAAACGAATTTTATTTTTAGCATTCATTTGCTTAAACTTATTTATATCCTCTGCCAACGCACAATTAAACATTACTATTAGTGGTGCAACACAAGCCCCTATTCCACTTGCTTTCCCAAAAATAAATTCCGATAGCAATGGTGTTAGTAATTTCTTAGGCTTAACATATGCCAATAAAGTACACGATGTTGTTGTTGCTGACCTTGATCGTTCAGGTCTATTTCGCATAATTCCAGAGCGTAGCTACATACAAAAATTCACCTCCATTGATGATAAACCAATCTTTGGCGACTGGCGTATTATCAATTCTCAAGTAATAATTCAAGCCGACATTGTTGAAGAACAAGGTTCCGAATTACAATTAAGCTTTAGACTATGGGATGTAATCTCTCAAAAAGAATTATTATACGAAGTTTACACTGCCGATAAAAACAACTGGCGCCGCATGGCTCACTCTGTAGCTGATGCCATTTATGAGCGTCTAACAGGTGACAAAGGCTATTTTAATACTGTTATTGCATACATTTCAGAATCAGGCCCATCAAGTAAACGTGTTAAAAGACTAGCCCTAATGGATCAAGATGGTGATGGCCACCAATTCTTAACCAGTGGTGCAAATCTTGTTTTAACTCCAAGATTCTCCCCTGATATGCAATACATTGCATACTTATCATACGTAAACAACAAACCAAGAGTTTATATGTATAACCTTCGCACCCAAAAAACTGAACTTTTAGGTAATTTCCCTGGGATGACTTTTGCACCAGCATTCTCCCCAGATAGCAAACATCTATTACTAAGCTTTGCAAAAAATGGTATAACAGATATCTATGAAATGGATTTACAAACCAGACAATCTAAAAAACTAACCTCTGGCCCAAGCATTGATACCTCTCCAAATTACTCACCCGATGGTTCAAAAATTGTATTCAATTCTGACAGAGGTGGCAACCAACAATTATATATCATGGATAGAGACGGTTCAAACGTTCATCGCATTAGTTTTCGCCAAGGCTCTCGTTATGCAACTCCTGTTTGGTCACCACGTGGTGATTACATAGCCTTCACCCGTATGGAAGGCAACCAATTTTACATTGGTGTTATGTATCCAGATGGAACTGGTGAAAGAACTTTAGCCTCAGGCTTTATTGTTGAAGGCCCAACATTTTCACCAAACGGCCGTGTAATTATGTTCCAACGCCAAAACAAAGGAACAGCCACAACCAACGCACCAATTCAACTATATTCTGTTGATATTACCGGTCAAAATGAACGTTTAGTTTTAACCCCTGGAGATGGTTCAGACCCAGCTTGGTCACCTCTTCTAAACTAAAACATCTATTAAAAAAAGCCCTCAAAACGAGGGCTTTTTTAATATTAACACTATTAACCTCCACACTCTTCAATAGTCTTATCACCGACGCATAATGTAGGTCTTTCAACATGAGGCCCACCTCCTGATGATGGAGTACTTGGAGTTCCACCACTATTACCACCAGAACTTCCACTAGAGCTTCCTCCACCATTTCCACTAGAACTTCCACCTCCACCTATAATACTTCCACCACCATTGCTATCACTTCCATTTCCCCCCTCTGATGATGGACTATCAATATATGCTATTGTTCCACAATCAACATTATTAACTTCTGCCCTTGTCATAAAACCAGAATATGTAAAGATAAGTTGGTTTCCCTCTGGCGCTGTTGTAGCATCAGCCTCTTCTAGCGTATATACCACGCAATCTCTGTATTCATCAGGGTTTTCTGTTGGCCCTCCTTCAACTTGCGCCACACAAATTAATGGAAAACTAATCATCACTCCTAATAACCAACCAAATTTTCTCATCTTCCCCCCTAATTCAAACCTTTATTGCCAATAAAAACTTTTTTACCACATAAAAAATTAGACCATGAACTTTCATTCATAGCCTCTCTAAAACAAACCTTAAAAATTTTCTCAGCAACGCTTATAGGGGTGTGTAGATTTCCGGCATTTCTACCACTTAAAACCTCTTTTTTATCTCCACTACACATCATCATAACCATATACCTTTATCTTAAAAAACTAAAAATATACTATCACAAATCCTCCCCATTTGCAATATTTTTTTATCCCCCTAACACATTTTCCTCACACTACAATAAAACCTTTATATATTAATTAATCTAGTTTGGGATACTAATTACAAGAACCTCCACTATGTCCACAAAATATATCAGTATTATCACTAGATGGTGGTGGTGTTATCTCCTCCTCTTTAACTATTTTGCAATCAGCATTTGTATGAAAAGCGCGAGTTGTTTTATCTGAATAAGTAAAAATTAATATATTATTATCAGACGCTGAGTTTTCCATTGCCTCTTCTAGTGTATATACCACACAATCTCTGTATTCATCAGGGTTTTCTGTTGGCTCTCCTCCAACTTGCGCCACACAAATTAAAGGTAAAACAATCATCACACCTAATAACCAACCAAATTTTCTCATCTCCAATCCCCCTTTTATCAAACCTTTATTGCATACGATAGAGTTGGGACAACTCTATCGCCAATAAAAAATCTTTTACCACATAAAAAATTAGACCATGAACAAACGCTCATAGCCTCTCTAAAACTAACCTTAAAAATTTTCTCAACAACGCTTATAGGTGTGTGGGTGGATGGGTGTAGATTTCCGGCATTTCTACAACTTAAAGCCCTCTTTTTATTTCTACCACACATCATCATAACCATATACCTTTACCTTAAAAAACTAAAAATATACTATCACAAATCCTCCCCATTTGCAATATTTTTTTATTCCACCTCACACATTTTTCAAACTTTTTTCCTTTAAAACCAAACAACGAAGTTGTTTCCTCAGGCGGGATAAAGTACGGATGCACATATGATAGCGCTTTAGCACGCCCCCATTTAAAACTAAAAGGAGTTGAATAAACTCAACTCCTTTGCCTCGGGTAGAATAAAGTACGAATGCACATATGATAGTGCTTTAGCTCGCCCCCCCACAACGACACGCTCTAATCTCCTCAAACACCTCCCCAAACTCTGCCGTCGCTTTAATGTCCTCAATAGATACTTCCAACTTATTTCTCCAGTTAGTGTATTCATCAATAGTGCCTGGCGCATTGTCTAATATCTTTTGCGCATAAATATCACATAATCTCACAAGATATAATGAGCTGTTTGTTTTTGCCCCAAATTTATTTACAACACGCTCAATACCATTAGGAACAACATCACCTTTTTCAGCCGTTTCAACCATCGCTTTTTTCATATCTTCAGATAAAATACCAACACATTCAAATGCCTTAATCATATTTTCTCTGTCTTTTCTGCGTCCTAAAAGATTACTCTTATATTGCTCATCATTAACATACAAACCGCAATTTCTAAACACTTCAATATCTTCATTACTCCAAAAACCGACCGAAGTTGCCTGATCATGAGTAGAAGATTGCGCTAACGACATATATTGATATTTCTGAGGCTCAATAAAACTACCATCTTTTTCTTTTTGCCTAAAGAAAACTTTATAAGAAAGCAAACCATGTTCAGCCATATATTCTCTAAAACCTTCAGGAACAGTTCCCAAATCTTCGCCAATAACCAAACAATTATGCCTATTACTTTCAATACATAAAATTGCTGTTAAATCTTTAATATTATAATAAATATACGCCCCTTGAAGCTCTGGCCTTTCCTCATTATAAAAACCCCAGAATAAACGCCTCAATCCCATAGCATGATCAATTCTAACCGCACCAGAATTAATCATATTTTCTCTAACCAAATTTATAAAAGGCTCATATTTTTGTTCAATAATTTTAATTGGGTGATATGGATTAAATCCCCAACTTTGTCCCTTTGGACGCATAGGATCAGCAGGAGCTCCAACACCTGCATCTAAAACATACGCCTCTTTATCACACCATACCTCACTACCATTAGAAGCAGCACCAATTGGCATATCAGTATATAAACCAATTTTCATGCCCAAATCTAAACAAAGCTGTTGAAGTTCTTTTAATTGAACATCGGCAATCCAGTGGCAATACTTATAAAAATCAATACGATTAAAATTCATCGCCTTAATTTTAGATAACATCTCAGATTTAATTTCAACCGTATCATCATTCCAATCACGCCAGAAATCTATTCCAGGATGAATTTCAAGCAACATCTCAAATGTAGCCAAATCATCTAACTCACGCCCTTTTTCTTTTTTGAAATTATCAAATGCCTCTTTACGCTCAATACTACCATTATTTATAAAATGATTATACATCATAGTTAAAATTTGACGCTTAATATTTAATACTGCCGGATACATAACTTTATCCAACAAATTAAGCGATACAATATAACTTTTAACATCAACACGAGACATATATTCCTTAACTTCTGCAGATTTAATATAGTCTTCAACTTTTTCTAAATTAATGTATACATAATTGATAAACAACCTATTCAACGTACGATATGGCGAAACATCACCTGCAAATGGATTTTTAGCAGTAATCACTGGCAACACATTTTCACTCATAACCCCCAAAGGACTAAGCCCAATAATATCACCACCATTTTTTGCTGTAATTCTAATAATTTCTTCCAAATCACCAAAATCACCACAACCAATACTTTTATCCGAATGAAGAGCATAAAGCATCAAAGAAGTACCATACAAATGCTCATTATTTTTCAAAGCTTCAGGAATATAACACATTTTAGGCGCATATATTATCAATCCATCAAATACTTCATTATTAGTTTTATCTGTAACCTCAATTTTATAATAACCAACACTTAAACCTTTAAGTTCAATTTCTTCATTTTTAACAAAGCTATTTAAGAATATAATTTCCCCTTTTTCATCAATAACTCTTAAGATATATTCCCCATTTCCTCTCAACGAAAAACAAACTTTTTCATTATCATAAAAACTCATAACATGGTCAATAACTCTTTCTTTTTTTAGCTCACAAATAGAAGCCTCAATTTCTTGTTCATTACCACATTTAATCCCCATAGCATTTAAAAAAAACTCTCTTACTTTATCGGTTGTAAAGTGAGTTTGACCTATTTTATCAACAAATGATGATGAAATTGAAGCAAGTTCTGCTAATTCTCTTAATTTTTCCATGTCTTTATCTCCATTTTTTTCAATACTATATATAAAAAAAAATAGTTGACAAGTTAAATATTAAATTTGCCTCTACACAAAACAAATACTAAATATACATTATAAAAACAATAATAAGGAGTTAAAAAATGAAAACCCCAAACTTAATGGAGTACTTATACAATTCTAGATGGTGTAACTTCAAAGACGAAATAGAAAAAGAAAAAGTAACCGATATAAAATTTGACTACCTCCCTTTTGATGACAATAAAAAAATGTTTTTAATAGGTACAGCAAGTTTTACTGATACAAATGACAAATACTTTTTAATGCCCTTAGCAATTCATAAAGAACAACCCTCAGATAGAGCTTTTCTAACATCTCCTCAAGGTTATCTCTCTGATGCGCTTTTAGAACCAGATTTTTGGTCATCTTTTACAAAATTTATCAAAGAAAACAACGGAACACTTACTTTTAAAAATGGCTTCACCATTGAAGCACAAAATTTAAGTGATGAAAACATCTTTGATTTATATGCAAACGAACCTTCAAAACCTTTAGGTGTAGAACAAAGTAACACAACCCTAAAAATTGGAGATAACAAACTAGCATTCAAATTAGAAAGAATGTTAGACTTTGCACCAAGCATCAATGCAGAATATGAAATGAATGAAAAATTGATGAGAGAACATTCCGAAGTTATGCCAAAAACATATGCCGGTCTCATCATCAAAAAAGATGGATTACAATCATCATCTGGTATCGTTCAAGAATTCGTACCAAACAAAGGCGATATGTGGAACTACCTCCAATCTTATTTATTAACAAAATTAAGAGAACATCGTCTCTCTGGTACCCCTTTAAAAGTTCATGATTGTTATGAATTTAATTCATTAATGGCAGAACTTCACAAACAAACAATACAAATGGGTAATGATTTATCAAAACCAGATGAAAACCCTAGCTTCTCACCTCAAGCAGTTGATTTAGAATTTATTGGTTCATACCAAATTGGTTTAAGACATTTATTAAATGAAACAAAATTAGTCATTGAAGAAAATATAACCAAATTAACAGAGCCAACACTTTCTCAAACAAAAACTCTTCTAAAAAATTGGGATGATTTAACAAACAGCTTTGTTAAAGATAACATAAATAAAATTATCTTATCTGAAAACAAAGGCACAATAAATCGTGTACACGGAGACTATCACCTTGGTCAAGTTATGGTAACCAAAGACAACAAACTTAAAGTTATTGATTTTGGTGGCGAACCAAGCTTATCCATGGAAGAGCGCAAACAAAAATATATAAACATACGAGATATCGCTGGTATGTATCGCTCAATAAAAGGCTATCTAGGCGCAGATACTGCAGAAAAATTTGCACGCACCCCTCTAGTTGCTAATATAGACTCCACATCTATTAGCCCAGAAGTTTACCAAGAACGTAAAGATTGGGCTCTAAAAACTCTAGAACCATTAATTAAAACAAGTGCAACAACTTTTCTAGGCAAAGAAACTCTTGACCCATGGTTAAAACTAGAAATACTTCGTAAAAACTTATATGAAGTAAAATATGAAGTAGCCAACCGCCCAGAAATGGCCTATATTCCAATATCTGGACTCGTTGATCTATTTGATAAACCAAAAGACAACTCTATTACAAACATCAAATTCAACGATATTGATAGAGTTTCATAAATTCTAAACTACAAAAAAAGCGAGGTTATTTCCTCGCTTTTTTTTTATTACTACTTATTATTAAACTTTTACAATATGTAAAACGTTAGTAGAACCAACTTTACCAAATGGATATCCCGCAGTAATCACAATATGCTCACCTTTTTTAGCCAAGCCAGAAACTTTAGCAAATCCAGTTGATACTTTATCAATATTATCAAAACTCTCAAATACCTTTTTATCAATGAAAGCTCTAACACCCCAAACTAAATTCATTCTACGAGCAATTTCTTCGCTTGGGTTAATAGACATAATTGGCAAACAAGGTCTTTCTTGTGCCATAGACAATGTTGTAGCACCACTAACAGAAAAAGTAGCAATACAAGCAACATTTTTCATACTATCAACAACCACATTTGCCGCATGAGTAATTGCATCTTCTTCACAACAACAATTAGCTTTTTCAACAAATCTATTTACACTTTCAATATATCTAGGATCTTGTTCAACTTGCTCAATAACACCACGCATAGTATTAACAGTTTCAACAGGATAATTACCTGCAGCAGTTTCACCAGAAAGCATAACCACATCACTACCATCATAAACAGCAGTAGCCACATCAGAAACTTCAGCTCGAGTTGGAATTGGAGCCGAAATCATAGATTCTAACATTTGTGTAGCCACAATCACAGGTTTACATAATGCTCTACATCTTTCTTCAATTCTCTTTTGTAACACAGGAACTGTAACAATCGGACATTCCACACCCAAATCACCACGAGCCACCATCACCATATCTGAAGCCTTAATAACATCATCAAGTTCATCTAATACTTGAGGTTTTTCTAACTTTGCAATAATCCAAGCTTTTTTTCCAATAATTTTACGAGCTTCTTCAACATCTGATGCTCTTTGCACAAAAGACAAACAAATACAATCAAATCCAGTCTTTAATGCAAAATCCAAATCTTGCAAATCTTTCTTTGTTAATGGAGAAATATTTAATGATGAATTAGGCAAGTTAACACCTTTATGCCCAGAAATATAACCACCAACAACAACTTCTGTTTCAGCCGATTCTTTACCACATTTAAGAACTTTTAATATTATATTTCCATCATTAACCAACAAAGTATCGCCAACATTTAGAGCTTCAAAAATCTCTTTATGAGGAAGTGTTACTCTAGTTTCATCACCAAGTTCTTTATCCATATCAAAAGTAAACTTTTGCCCTTTTTGTAAAAGAACTTTTCCATCTTTAAATTTACCGATTCTAAGTTTTGGTCCCTGTAAATCTGCCACCAATGTTATATGTTTATTTTTAGCTTTAGAAACTTTTCTAACCAAATCAAATGTTGCTTTATGCTCTTCGTGTGTACCATGACTAAAGTTTAATCTAAAACCATCAGCACCAGCATCAATCAATTCACTAATTTTTTCTTCTGTATTTGATGCAGGACCTAATGTAGCTAAAATTTTTGTACGCGTATTAATTGGCATATTTACCCTCCAAAAGTTACAAACCAAATTTTCTTATCATGTCATATACACCATAAATAATTAATATCTTATTATTATTTACTTTCTCCACAATTATTTCTTGTAAAAAAAAAATATTCTTGCTAAAGTTCCTCCTGATTAGATTCTTTAACCAAACAAAGGAGATATATTATGTCAGAAAATGAAGTAGGTGGAATTGACAGTAGCAGATTAAACTCTTTAATTGAAAGAATTGAACGTTTAGAAGAAGAAAAAAAAGGTATTTCATCTGATATTCGTGACATCTATGCTGAAGCAAAAGGCGTTGGCTTTGATGTAAAAATAATGAGAACAATTATCAAATTAAGAAAGATGAATCAAGCTGATCGTGATGAACAAGAATTTTTACTTGAAACATATCGCAAAGCTCTAAACGTATAAACCAAAAAGCACCGTCTCCGGTGCTTTTTTTTTTACCTTTACTACACAGTTACAAGACCTTTAACCATAGCATATATTGCAAACATTGCAATCAATACCAAAACACAAGCACTAAAGCGTTCACCTGTAGTAAAAACTTTCTCATTTGGCGCACTTTGTCTTCTAGCTTTTATAAAAACAGGAATACCCAAAGCCATTCCAATCAAAGCCATCAACAAATAGTTTAGTCCTGCTGCATATATTAACCACAATGCATATATAGCTCCCATAACAGCAGAAAACAAAGCAACCGATCTTCTAATATAAAAACTATTTGGATATTCATGATCTTCACATATCTTCCATAAATACATTGCACTAGCAAAATATGCAGGTAAAACCATCACACTCGTAATACTAAGCATTGTATTCCACGCATTAGAAGAAAAATACACCATCAACATAAACAACTGCATCAAAGCACTTGTCACATACAAAGACACAGATGGTGCTTTATGAACATTTTCTTTAGAAAATTCTCTAGGAAATGTTCCATTTTGTGCAGCTGCTTGAGGAATTTGCGCCGTAACCATTGTCCATGCAAGCCAACTAGTTAATACCGATATCAAAAGACCTACATTCATAATATAAGCCCCCCATTTACCAATAACTAACTCTAACACCCCTGCAGTAGAAGGATTAGGAAGTTGTGCTAATTGTTCTTGGCTCATTAAACCATATGGCAAAACAGACAATAAAATATAAATCAACAAACACCCTGCAAAACCAAGTAATGTAGCCACTCCAACAGCCTTAGGACTTTTAGCATGTTTAGACATCACAACTGCCCCTTCAATACCAATAAAAGCCCATAAAGTTACAAGCATTGTACCCTCTATTTGCTTTGTTAGGCTCCCAAGATTAGAAGTTTTTTCACCCCAAAAATCAAATGAAAATTTATCCGAATGAAAAAACACCATAGTAACCACAATAAAAAATAACAAAGGTACAATTTTAGCAACCGTACCAATCAAGTTAATCATAGTCGCTTGCTTTATTCCTTTTAACACAAGCGCATTAAAAAACCAAATAAGTATTGAGCCACCAATAATTGAATACAAATTATTCCCACCCACAAAATAAGGTGGAAAGAAATAATTTAATGCATCCATTGTAATAACAGCATATCCAACATTACCACATATCTGACACAACCAATAAGACCATCCTATTGTAAACCCGACATAAGCTCCAAACCCCTCTCGGCTATACATATAAATACCAGCTTCCAAATCAGGTTTAACTACCGATAAAATCCTAAAAGTATTTGCCAAAAAATAAACACCAATTCCTGTAATAATCCATGCCAAAATAACTGCACCAACAGAAGCTCCTGCAGCCATATTTTGAGGGAGGCTATAAATACCTCCCCCTATCATAGAGCTAACAACAACACCTGCCAATGCTAATACACCAAGATTATTATCTCCAGACTTTGCATCTTTTGTATTATCATTTTTTGCCATATTAACCTCCATAATAACCTACAATAAAACTACAAAGTTACAACCGGAGCATGTTCAAAGTTCAAAAATCCAAGACAAGTCAAACAATACCCAAATTGTTGCTCAATATTTAAAAAATTATGATACATCTGGAATTCACTATGTTTCTTAACCCCACGAATTTCCAATTCATGATTAAGTGATTTATTAAGCCACATCTGCGCATGACCTCTTGCAATATCATCATCAATTTGTGTATCAAAATATTCTACATATTCAGCAGCCCAACCACCTATGAGCTCACCATTATCATCTTTACCCCAACAAATACCAACACCTGTTGCAATAGCTTTATGCTCATCACGATTTGCACCATTTCCAGCCATAATAACTTCTAAAACAGCACCATGTTTAAATTGATTAACAACTCTATCTACTTCCACAATATTGCCATATATCTCTTTAGGTAAAACCGATGTATAAGGAACCACATTGAAATTTTCAATTTTTGCTTGTTTTAATGCTGAATCATAACAAAAAGTTTCAAATGGTTGAGGGGGAATACCATCATTTGCTTGCCCTACCCCTCCTGTAATAAACGCTAAAGTTGGATATCTAACACCTTCAGTCATATTCTATCTCCTTAATAAATTAAACTTTACATCAAAGATAAATAATAGCTTGTTTATGCTTTTAAATAATCCTTAAACTATCCTTTTGGCTATATCCAAATATTGATAAGGTGTCAAATTTTCAGCCCTCAAAGTTGGCTCAATACCCAACTCTTCTAAAATCTCTAAAATACCATTTACACTTTTTAAGCTCTGTCTAATCATCTTTCTTCTTTGCCCAAAAGCAAGCTCTGTAAGTTTAGAAACCTTATTTAACGTCTGTTCATCTAAACTATCTTGCCTTGGCACAAATAATAACACAGATGACCAAATTTTTGGCGCAGGAACAAAACAAGTTGGCGATAAATCAAACAATTTAACCACCTCACATTGTAATTGCGAAATAACTGAAATTCTACCATAATCCTTACAACCAATATCTGCAGTAATTCTATCAGCAACTTCTTTTTGAAACATCAAAGTCAAGCTTTTAATATTTTCAATTTTATTCAACCAATTTGTTAATAAAACCACCGAAATATTATAAGGCAAATTACTAACTACATGAAACTTGCCATCAACACTTGCCTTATTATCCCAATCAAATTTTAGCGCATCACCACCAATAATTTCTAACTGCTTATAATATTCTTTAATTTCACCAAGAATACTCAAACATCTTTCATCCATCTCAATAACGCTAAATTTTTTAGGATTTTTTCTTAAAACAGCCTGAGTTAATCCACCAGGTCCCGGACCAACTTCAACCACCACCTCATTGCTTAAATCATCTAATCCTTGATTACAAAGAGATAATCTCACAATCTTATCTGTAATATTCGCATCTAACAAAAAATTCTGCCCTAAAGCTTTTTTTGCCATAAGCTCATATTTCTCAACAAATTCTTTTGTAGTTAATACTTCACTCATTAAAACTTCTTCTCAACAATTGCTTTATTTCTTAAATCGCGAATATATTTATTAGCAAGCTCATCAGCTTTTCTGTTTTTAATAAACGCTCTTACTTCATCATCACTAGGTAATTCTTGCTCTTTCTTACCTGGAACATATTTCTTATCTAATTTTAAAATATAATAATCATTACGATACATTATTGCCTTAGAAACTTGCCCCTCTTTCATTGTCTTAATAACATTATCTAAAGGCTTAGCTAATTGTCCAGCAACAACCCAACCAAGCTTTCCTCCACTTGGCGCACTAGCACTTTGAGAAAACTGCACCGCATACAACTCAAATCTAGGATCCGTTTGCAAAATCTCAACCAACTCATCAATATGCTTTGCATCTTTTCTACTAATAACAATTTCTGAAACCATATATTTACTAGTTTTCATATCTTTCTTTATTCTTTTGAACTCATCATCAAGCTCTCTATCAGAAACCCCCACACTTCTACTAGCTTTACTATGCACCAACTTATTCCATAACAAATTAGCTTTTATCTGAGCCATAAACACATCTTTGCTTATCTTATATTCTTTCAACACATCCAAAAACTTACCATTTGGCAAACCATTGCTTTTTTCAAAATTTACATAAGCTTCTCTAATCTCTGCATCAGAAACTTTTACCCCTAATTTATCAGCTTCTTGAAATTTAATTTTCTCATCAATCATATTTTGCATAACTTTATTGATGACCATATCCTTATTTTTATCATTTATTACAATACCAGAAGTCAAAGAAAATAAATTAGCCCTTTCTTGCAAATCTTTATTAGAAACCATCTCTCCATTTATGGTTGCAACAATACTCAATCCATTACCAAACAAATCATATTGCCTAAAAACCGGAGCTTCTTTTTTCATCATCGCTTGAGCCTTAGCTTCTTCTTCTCTAGCTTGTCTTTCTTGCTCACGTCTCGCCTCAATTTCAGCATCACTCATCTGATTACGTCTAAACATAATAGATTTTGATTTATTATTTTTAACAGCTCTATCCAAACCTTCAAAATCAACCGCACTAGCATTTATAGTCACAAAAAATATAGCCAAGAAAATACCAAACTTAAACATCATTATCTCCTAATTATTTTGAACCAATACCACCTAAGGTTTTAAAGAAGAATGTAAAACCAAATTCATAATCATCGTCCATTGTAGGATTATCATAAAAAGACTTTTTAGTTTCAAATGATAATCTAAAACACTCATCATCATAAGTAAGATGTCCGCCCTGCTCCAAACTTCCACCATCATCTGTTAAGTCAATTCTATCATACACACCTAAGCTCCAATTTCTTGTCAATTTAGTATTAAGTGAAATATAAAGCTCTTTTCTTTCCTTTGATGTATAGTAAGAATTATTATCAGGCTGCAAATAAATATAAGATGTATAAACATTAAATATATCACCACCTAATCTAGCACCCAACTCGCTATAATCAAGCTCAAATGAATCTTTATCTAATCTAAATCTATAATTCAAATCTAAATATTTATGAGGATTTGCATATATTCTACCCACATAATCTGATAACTTATTATCGCCATCATTTACAGCTTCCATAAAACTACTACTACCAGATAACTGATAACTTTGCGCAATAAATGCAGAAGTTCTACCCATAATATTTCCATATGAATTCCAATTAAAACCATAACTAATACGGCTTCCATCGTCATTTCTATCATATCCAGCATATCTATCTAGGCTTAAAATATTTGCATCATCAAATTCAGCATCAGCGCTATCAGCATTTGGTATTTTTTCAATATCATTATCACCATCTGGAGCCAAAACAGCAACAACAACTGGCTCAATAATATGACGAGTAGTATCTGTAGCCTTAACCAAAGGCAATCTCCATTCTACTCCAAGTTGAGGAAAAACTCTAGCCAATGTACCATCATAATCATCTTCACCATTATACAAATAATCATTTACATAATACAAATCAGATTTCAACGATGCCACAAATTTATATTGCTCACCATAATTACTAATATAAGGCAACTCCCAAGAATTAATCATTGAAACTCTTTGTGATTGCTCATCAGTATCTCTATACACAGAAGCCGAACTAATATTAGTCCTTAAATATGCCCCATATTTATTTACATCAGATATATTTTCATACTCAATAAATGGAGCAACAAATGGCATACTTTTCATACGACTACGATATTCTTTATCATTACTAGCCTTCAAATCATAACTTGTAAGTTTATAATGATATCCTTCAATTGCTGCATAATCTCTACCTTTAAATCTTTCAAATGACAACTTAGAAGTCATCCATGCATCATCTTCACCAGCCAACCCTAAGTCTTTAAGATAAAACTCATCAGATACATAATTTAAATCAAGATTAGCCAACCAATAATCATTTATCTCATATCTTGCATCAACCGATAAATTTCCTCTTTTACTTGGACGATTAAATTTACTATATCTATAGCTTTCATCAACATTACCATCATCTTCCAAATAAGTACCTTCTAATTCAACATGACCATTATAAAAATATTGTCTATACTTTCCCCCCAATACAATACCACTTTTATCAGTTGTAAAATAAGGCGACAAAATCATATCCGTATGATCAGAAATATTCCAAAAATAAGTAGGCTGAATATATTGTCCCAAATAAGAAGAACTACCCATAGATGTCATTAACAAACCAGAACGTCTCTTAACTTCAGGAGAAGGATGAGATAAAAATGGCAAATAAAACACTGGCACATCTTTAATTCTTAACACAGCATCATTATAATTTATATTTTGCCCACTTGCATCATAATTTATTTTTCTGGCATCAATCCTCCATAATGGAGACTTCCCATTACACATATCGCAAGCCGTATAAGATGCATTTTTTAATCTTTTATCATCATTTTCTTTTTTATAAAAACTATCTGCCCAAATCTGAGATTGATCTCTCATAATCACTTTTACTTTATCAACATAAGCCTTATTCATTTTATCAGATAAAGTAATTTCATCAGTATACAAAACACTACCATCTTCTTGTCTTAATACTGCATTACCTTGCGCAATAATTGTATCCTTTTTTTGATTATACCAGATTCTATCACAAGTTAATTTCAAATCGCCTCTAATAACCTCAACATTACCACTAGCCATAATTGTTGAATTAGCTTCATCAGCTTCTAATTCATCTGCACTAAAAAATATCTCTTGATTTTCTTTTTTAGTATCCACCACCGGAACTGCATTTGTAAGATTATCTGGATTAAACTCAGCCGTTGGTGTAAACGAATTACTATTTTTAACAATAGCTCCAGCTACTGGCTCATTAGCTGCAATAGCATCAGCACCTATTCCCAACACCATAAGTAAAAAAGCTAATGTTTTATATTTCATTACTAGTCTCCATTTTCATCTTTTTTTTCTTTTTAAAACTAGGTGTTTTATACAACAAAAATCCAGTAATACACAAAGGTAAAATACAATTCAAATACATTAAAATAACCACAAGCTCATTCTTTCTAGCCATATTAGCAAACGCCATATCTAAAGATTGAACTAAAATCATAAATAATATAGAAAGAGTAATAACTCTGCCATGCCCCCTTCTATTGAAGTTTGCAACCAACAATCCACAACAAGCAATTAACGCCATCACTAAATTAAAAAATGGAGCAATAAGACGTCTATGTGCTTCCGCTCTAAAACTCAAAGCCTCTTTCTTTGCAATATTAGGATTATTAGCTTCATTAAATAACTCTTTAATACCTCGTTCTCTAACACTCTTATTTTTCTTTCTAGCCACAGATAAATCACCAAAATCAACCAAATATTCTTCAAAACGCATAGAAGAAAATTGCCCTGTACGCTTATTCATTGTCTGTCTTGTACCATTTTTAAGCAATATCTTTGGTCCTACATCTGTATATTCCAAAATACCACTCTCAGCAACTGTTATAACTTTTTCATTAGCCTTTTTACGCTCACTAACAATAATCCCTTTAGCGCTTCCATTGTTTTCAAATTTATCAACAAACACAGTCATACTATCTTTAAATGTTGTAAAAGCCCCTTCCCTTAACATCATCTTAGTAAAACTATTTTTTACCTCAAATTCCAAATCTCTAAAACGTTCTTCAGCTTTAGGAATACCAACATTTAAAACAAAAACATTAAATATCGCTAACACAATACCCACATAAACAGCAGCCCTAGCAATTAATACCGAACTAATACCAACAGCCTTCATAACCACCAATTCACTATCAGTAATCAGCCTATTATATACAAACATAACAGCCACAAACAATGCAATAGGCGATATAATCGTAAACACCCTTGGCATCAATAGCGATGTCATTTCAATAAACAAATAAACAGATAAACCTTTATCTGTAACCATTTCCACAAATCTTAAAGATTGCGTCAACCACAACATAGACATCAAGGATAATGCCACAAGCAAAAATCCAACAGCTATTTGTTTCATTATGTAAATATCTAATTTCTTCATAAGTGCCAAGTTATCTCATAAAATCTTAAATTTCAAACTTTATTTTTAATCCTACTACGTTTAAAATTTCTTAATTTTTCTTTTAAATTTAAGGTTTTACCACATCTATTTACTATTATACATTCTATTAATGAATAAATATTAATAGAGATGAGCTTAAGGGCACTCTTAATTTTAGTGTACCTAATAGTACATAAATTTAGAGCGACCACGAAGGTCGCCAATCCCTTTTAATAAAGGAGGAAAATTTGAGATAGATAAAGATGGGCTTGAGAGAAATAAAAATTTTAGTGTAGATAGAACTACATGAATTTTTATTTACCCGAAAAGACCGCTTTAGATGCTCAAATTTTCCCCTATATTTTAGCGTATCTTTTTAAGAACAATAGTAGCTAAAGGTGGAATTGTGAGTTCAATAGAACAAGGACGTCCATGCATACCTTCATCTCTTGAATAAAGCTCACCATGATTTTTCACACCACTACCCCAGTAGTTGCAATCATCACTATTAAATATTTCTTGATATACACCAGCATCAGGCACACCTAATTTAAAGTTATGACGAACAACTGGAGTAAAGTTAGAAATAACAATTAAATAGTTATTATAGTCATGACCTCTTCTAATATAAGAAATAACACTATCATTAGCATTTGAGTGATCAATCCATTCAAAACCTTTAGCTTGGAAATCTTCCTCAAACAAACAAGAATTACCTTTATACATTAAGTTTAAGTCTCTAACACAATTTTGCATACCTTTATACATAGGATAATCAAGCAAGTGCCATCCTAAACTTTCAGCAGAATTCCATTCTTTATCTTGAGCAAATTCATTACCCATAAACAACAATTTTTTACCAGGGTGTGTCCACATAAAGCCATAATAAGCTCTCAAGTTTGCAAATTTTTGCCATTCATCACCAGGCATTTTAGCAAGCATACTACCTTTACCATGAACAACCTCATCATGAGATATTGGCAAAATAAAGTTTTCATTAAACGCATATAACAAACCAAAAGTAAGTTTACCATGCTCATATTTACGATATACAGGATCTTTGCTAATATAAGATAGAGTATCATTCATCCATCCCATATTCCATTTATAACCAAAACCAAGACCACCCATAGAAGTTGGACGAGAAACCATTGGCCAAGCTGTAGATTCTTCAGCACAAGTAAGAGCGCCTTCGCATTGAGAATAACATAATTCATTCATTTTACGAATAAATGAAATAGCTTCTAGATTCTCATTACCACCATAAATATTTGGCACCCATTCACCATTTTCACGGGAATAATCCAAATACAACATAGAAGCAACAGCATCAACTCTTAAACCATCAACGTGATACTCTTTAAGCCAATAAAGAGCAGAACAACACAATACGTTGCTAACTTCTGTTCTACCATAGTTATAAATTTTTGTACCCCAATCTTTGTGTTCACCTTTTCTAGGATCTTGGTGTTCATATAAGTGAGTACCATCAAATTCGATTAATCCGTGAGCATCTTTAGGGAAGTGAGCTGGCACCCAATCCATAATCACACCGATATTAGCTTGGTGGAATTTATCAATCATATATCTTAAATCATCAGGACTTCCAAAACGAGAAGTAGGAGCAAACAAACCTGTTACTTGATATCCCCAAGAAGCATCATAAGGGTGTTCACAAAGTGGTAAAAATTCAACGTGAGTAAATCCCATATTCATAACATAAGGAACCAGTGTATCAGCAAGTTCTCTATAACTTAAGAACTCTTCACCATTATTACCTTTTCTTCTCCAAGAACCAAGATGAACTTCATACACACTCATAGCTCTATCAAAACTATTATAAGCATGACGATATTTCATCCATTCACCATCATTCCAATTATAATGATTAATATCATATACGATTGATGCAGTATTAGGACGTTTTTCATTATAGAAACTCATTGGATCACTTTTAGTTAAAATATGTCCTTCATGAGTTTTCACTTCAAATTTATAATATTCGCCTTCAACAATATTTGGAATAAAGATATCCCACACACCACAACCATAGTGTTTACGCATCACATTAACACGACCATCCCAATTATTGAAAGCACCAACAACTGAAACTCTTTTAGCATTAGGAGCCCATACAGAAAAACCAACACCTTTAACGCCGTTAATTTCCATAATATGCGCACCAAGTTTTTTATACAAATCAAAGTGATTACCTTCGCTAAACAAATATTCGTCAATATCACCTAAAATTGATGGAAAAGAATAAATATCTTCTTCAATATACTCATCACCATTATTATTTGTAATTTTAAATCTATGTTTGAAGTTATCTGTATTAATTGCCCCCAAATTTATTTGATAAAAACCACCATCATGAAGCTTAGTCATCAAACCATAAGAATTACCTTCATAGTCTATCAATTCAATTGATTTAGTAAGAGGTTTATACGCTCTAATATAAATTTCTTTACTTCCCTTATCTTTATGAATGCCAAGCACAGACATCACATTTTCATAGTTACCATCAATAATACATTCCATTTCATTTTTAGAAAGTAAATTTTTCATATTCTCTCCAACAGGGCTTAAAACTGCAAAATTATTTTGAGATAAATTTTTATCATTTTTTACAGTTGCTTTTTTAACTGCATTAGCCATATCATAACTCCAAAATAAACAATAAATAAATTTCAAATATATCTATAAAAACAAAACAAAAAAAAAGCAAGATTTTTCTTCTTATTTTTTTCTATTTTTTTCTTTTAAAAAAAGAGGTTAGTTTTTAAACCTCTTATAAAAATCAATCATATGTTTTTATCATTAAAATCTTTTAAGACACACAAAAAAAATCACAAAATCTAATACAATGTAGAATAACATTTCATTAGGACCAATTTCTCCATGAAACCCCATACCTATATGACGAATAACAACCAAAATTAATACTATAAGCGCAAGCAATAACACCCAACCTGTAATTAATCCCCCCTTTTTTTTCATAACTTTAATAACTCTATTTTTTTCATATCTATCAACCATTTTGTTTCTAAGTAATTTTATTATTTTTGCATCTCTAGCCATCTCTGCAATACTTAATGCGCTATCACCTTTCATATCACCTTCTTCTATTGTATATGAAACATCCGCCCCATTTTCAACCAACAATTTAACAACTTTATAACTTGATACCGTTACAGCAAATATCAAAGGTGTAACACCTTCTTCAAGTTTTATATTAACATCAAAACCTCTATTTATAAGCTCTTGAAGCAATTTCACATCATCACGTCTAATTGCTTCCAAAAACATATCTACTTCAACATTATTTTCCATTTTTCACCCCTAAAAACACAAGTTATTTTCAAGACCTAAAATTTAAAACTAAAATTTAAAAAAATACAACAATCTAATAATACAAATCCCAAAACAAGCAAATAAAATTGTTTTACTAAATGAGAATGTTGAACCAAACATATACAAACAAATAAATAAAAAAGCACAAATCAAAAACACCAATAAAACAAGTTTAATGAATTTATTTTTTTCTTTATTAGAGTTTTTTTGACTATCATCTTCTTGCTCTTCAACAATCTCCTCTTCTTGCATATCTTCATCATCTATTCCAAGCAATATATTTTGCATTTTTTTATTATCTAATAACTCTGCAATTTTTAATGCCGTATCGCCTTTAAATTTCCCCTCTAAAACCTCATAATTTACATCTGCTCCATTCTCAACCAAAAGCCTTGCAATTTCATAATCAGATGCAATAACACTATACATCAAAGGAGTAACATTATCCATATCAAAAACATTAACATCAACCCCTTCTTCTATCAGTTCTTCAACCCTTTGTAGATCTTTTCTAAAAACTGCATCTAATAACTCATCTTCAAGCATGTTTCACCTACTTATTTTTAACATTAAAAACTAAATAGATTTATAAATAAAAATATTTAAAAAAAATATAATTTTTTCACCTCTAAAACATCATTTTTTTTCACCAAAAAATATATAATATTATATGTTTTGCACAACCTAAAAAAATTTTTTTTATATATTTATATTTTTCACATTTATTCTAAAAAAAACACTTTCAAAAATCCCTTTAAAACTAATAACTTACATTTAAAAATAACTTCACAATTTCAACCATTTAAAAGTTATTTTAAAACACATTTTTTACCTCTAAAAAAACCGATTTTAAAGCCAAAAATTTTTTTTCAAAATACCCCTTTTTTTTAATCATTTTTTAACATATTTATATATATAGAATACTTAAACAAAAAAAACGATTAAAATCGTATTTACAAAAAAAAATTTACAACTATACTAAACATTGTTTTATAACGAAATTATTTGGAGAATTGAAATGACATTCAATGAAAATTTAATCAGAGAAGCAGCATACTACAATTGGGAAAATGCTGGTTGCCCATTCGGTCAAGATGAAAAATTCTGGAACATGGCTATCGAACAAATTTATGGCAAAAAAGCTAATAAATCTTGTTGCTCAAAATCTGCTTCTACAAAGAAGACAGCTACAGCAAAAAAGACTGTTACAAAATCAAAAGCAAAAAAGTAATTTTTACTTATCAAGCTTTAAAGAAAACCACCTCAAATTAGCGGTGGTTTTTTTGTATAAAAAACATTCATTTTAATTCAAATACTTAATTGACAAAATAAACAAAATAGAAAAAAAATATCTTGACATTTTGTTTATCTTTTTATATTCTGAATCTCATTCGTAAGGGTGTACTAAGAAGTAATACAAAAAATTGTATTTAGGCTTAGTAAATATTAAAATGAAAGAAAATATCATGTTAAATTTTTTATATGTAAACCCTGCTCTTATTAATCCTAAAACAAAAGAAAACGTAAGAGAAGAAGAAGTTCAAAAATTATTAAAATTAAAAGAAGAAGGTTATGTTTTAATTGGTCTTGAAATGACCGTTCCAGAACTTGCATCTTTATGCGATTTAAACATAGATCCTCAACACACACAACAGAAATTAACTCAATCATGCACCAGAGAAGTTTGTCTAAAAAAAGAAGAACTTTTATCTCCATACAAAGGCAAAAAAGTAATCTTTTTAACCAACCGTGTAGATTTAGATTCTGTTTCAAGTTACATCGTTTCCAATAACTATCTCAATGGAATTGATACCCCTTACAATTTATCTCTAAAAGAAATCAATGTTCATGACACATTCCAAACACGTCCATGGCAAAAAGAAACAACTATTGAAGAAGGTTTCAATCCAAACAACAAAACAGCTGCATTAGCTTCATCATTAAAACCATTTATGATAACTCCTGAAAACATTAAAGCTGTAACCCAATACATAGAAACAGGCGAAGTTGATTCATCAATAATGGAAACTTTCCAAAGAACACAACAAACCATTATCGAAAAAGTAAAATCAGGCGAAATAAATGTAACTTCTGCAAATGGTGTTGCTATAGTAGAAACAACTCTTCCTTGTGCTACAAACGTTGGTTATTGCTATGCTCCTGTTGTAATAGCCCTAAACCCTCAGATGAGAAATCCTGATGGTTCTACATATCGCAAAATTAGTATATGCCAACATGAAAGTGGATATGTTGATTTAACCAAAATCAAAGACATTCTAAATCAAACAAATCCTGGTTGGGGTGGAAATCCAAATTTCATTGGCTCTCCCCAAGGAGAAAACTGCGAGATATCAATTAATGAATTACAACAGTTAGTAACCCAAAATCTAACCCCTGAATATAAAGCAAAAACAACTTCAACTTTCTTAAAAACTAACGATTTTGAAAAATAAAAACATTATTTTTTAAGTAACATAAAAACCACTCTAACTTTAGAGTGGTTTTTTATTATCACAACATTTTTTATTTACTCAAAATTAAACTCTTAAAACTACAATACCCCCATATCTAAAAACAAATATAAGGCAAAATTATGAAACATTCACACCCCCTAAAAAGACTAGACATTGCTTGTTTTTTACGTTCACAATTATATCTAGCACCAGTCCTCCTTTTATTTTACCAACAAAATGGATTAACCATTGCAGACTTTGTAATGTTTCAAGGTATTTTTCAATTAACCGGCATCCTTTTTGAAATTCCATGTGGCTACATTGCAGATACCACATCTAAAAAAAATGTCCTAATTTTAGCTTTTACTTGTTTCTTTCTAAGAGCCTTTTTATGGCTTAATTTTAGTGGTGTATATATCATCCTTTTAGGTGAACTTTTTAACGCCCTATCACGTGCATTTTTATCAGGCGTTTATGATAGTTATATATTTGATTATCTAAAATCAAAAAACAAAACAAAACGTATGCTAAAAGAATGTGGAAGAACAAACTTTGCTATGTCTAGTGGTGCAATGTTTGCAGCCATTTTTAGCGCCATGTTATACAAAGAATACGGCACATATATTTTGCTTTCATTAGAGTTTGTTTTAACCCTAATTAGCATCATAATTTTAACAACTCTTCCCAACCCTCCATCAGCTAATCCACATGGCTTAAGCATAAAAGAAAAAATTGCAGAAATAAAACAAACAGCCATTTCAACAATGCAAAATAAAAATATAAATCTCTACATTATTTATTCTGCTCTTTTATTCTCAACCACATCACTATTTTGCTGGTGTTTTCAACCACTCTTAAAAATATCATCAGCCCCTGTTTTTATGTTTAGTTTTGTATACGTAATCAACCACGCTCTTAGAGCAGTTTTCTCTTTTTATGTAAACAATTTAAAACGCTTTTTTGGTTTTAATCGTCTTCTTGTTATAACCACATTTTTGTGCTTATATTCATTTGCTTGTATGATATTAAGCTTTTATTTCAAGCTCCCCAATATCGCAATGCTAAGCCTAATTTTTGTATGTATCGGCATCGGATTCCAACTCTCATTTGCAATCGCTAATATCAATCATATTCACACTTTTGCAAAAGAAGAAGTAAGAGCCACAATCTCATCTGTAAACAATATGCTCCAACAAACAATTTCTGGCTTATCTTTAATAGCTTTCAAATTTGTAATAGCACCCACCTCAAACATTGAGGGCCTAAGCTTCACACAAGCTTTTAGTTTATTTGGTTTTATCTATATGTGTTTCTTTGGCTTCCTTTTATATAAGATATATGAGCGAAACAAATTATCCCCCATTTAAAAACTAAAAGAGCACCCCAAAGGGTGCTCTTTTAGTCATGTTCTCAGGAATGCCTGAAGGCGGCATTCAGAGCATAATCGCTGTGCCGAATGACGAGCAGTCAATCACTCTCCACTGCTGTTTACCATCGCGGTAAACAATCAAGTGCATACGCGACACACACCTGTCAAATGGTATTATCATGTTTCCGTGATCACCACCTAAGTGCCCAGAAATGCTACACTGTGGGTTGCGCCCTACAGTGATAACACCACCGAGTGGCATTTTAGCCAACTTATCGCCGGCTATCTTGACCTCTACGTCACCGCCGAGGCAAAATGTCACGTCTACAGCTTGGCTGAGTAGAGAAATCGTCCTCACTGTATTCCCTTCCTTGACCTGCTTCAAGGCTCTCTTGATGGGCTGGTCATGAATCTCTGCAAAGTCGCAGGAGTTGTATGGAATACCCTCAATAAAGAGGTGGGTGATCCAAGAACTAACCTCCACTCTCTCTACGAACACCACGTCGCCAGCCTTAAATGTTCTACCATCACGGCTTGCCATAACCAAACGCGGCAACTTGTTAGAAATATCGAAATTCTCCATATACCTGATGTGGTTTTTAAAGAGGTAGCCATTCCTTTAATAGCCTGTTCCACTCCTCTTGGTTAAAAAAAAATCGTTTAACATACCATTGTGATGTTTCATAACAACCATTAATATGTAACATTCATTAACCAAAAGATAAGAGTTCCCTCAAACCAATCAATCCTGAAAATAACATAAAAACGACCTAATCATACACACAACAATACATTTAACATCTTAATAGTACCACTTTTTTACCCCTTTTGCAATACATTTTTTACCCTCTATCTCGGCACAAAAAAAGAGTGTCGGTCAAAAGACCAACACTCAATTTACTTAAGCTCAAAAACGAGCTTTTCTCCTTAGATGACAATTTTTGTACCAAAAGTTGATACATCAAAAATCACCCAAGAGCTTTCATGCTCACGGTAGATTACCGCATGCATGCGAGATACAGCAGATGAAAAATTCATCTTCACCTCCTCACCATTCAAACGAATGGTGGCTTGTGTTACATCGCAGGCCTCGTCTCTACCAATTGTGATAGTGCCCTCAAGTGGCATAGATGACAACATATCATCATCCACCACAGCTGGAAAACAATAATTTCCAAGCTCCAGCTTCAAGTCCAAAGGCCTTGTCAACTGGCAGATGATTCTGGGCGTATTGCCGACCTTCACTCTACCTAGCGCCTTCATCAAAGGTGAATCCTCAACCTCTGAAAACAACACCGAATTGTAAGGCTTGTTTTCAATCCAGAGATTAGTCTTGAAAGGTTCAACATCCATCCTGCGGATGAAATAGCGCTCGCCTTTCTTAAGATCCTTACAATCTTCTACTGCCACTACTGAACGAGAAACATTTAGGTTCGTATCAATATTTTTCATAATGACTAATGTGGTTTTTAAAGAGGTAGCCTTCCTTTGAAAACCTGTTCCACTCCTCTTGGTTAAAAATATGATAACATAGCTATAAATTGTAATATGAAATAACAACTATAAATACGTAATATTCATTAACCAAAAGACAAGAAAAACTCCCATCAATCAATTATGAAAAAACATAAAAATAATCAAAACAACATACATAACAATATATAACCACTTATATATTATCACATTTTTCCCCCCTTTGCAATACTTTTATCTCCCCCAGCCTCACAAAAAAAAACATTTAAATTCATACAATTAACTCATTCTTAATTTATAACCACTAAAATACACCCAATCAAACAACCTTCATTTTAAGGAAAAAAACATGGATACATGGATAGTCTTTTTAATAGTTGCATTGGTTGCTTTTTTAATAGAAATTGCAACACCAACTATGTTCTTTTTAAGTTTTTCAATTGCCGCAGTCTTTTGCTCAGTCCTCGGTATATTTACAGATAATTACAACTTACTAATTCCAGTTTTTGTAATTTTATCGATTCTTTTAGTTTTATTCTTAAGACCTTTACTAAATATCGAACCAAGCAAAGAAGCCAAAGAATATTTTGACTCTCAATATATCAACAAAGAAGCTATAGCCTCCACAGATATAAACTATTTCACAGGGCGCTTAACTATTTTTGATGAAACTTGGGAAGCAAGAACCCTATCAGAAGAAGCACCAGAAATAAAAAAAGGTGACAAAGTAATTATCGTTAAACACAACGACTTAACAATGTTTGTTAAAAAGAAAGGAAGAAAATAATGGATATGTTTTTAATTCTTTTAGTCCTTGCTGGTATAACTTTTATCATCAAAGGCTGTATTATCGTTGAACAACAAGAAGTTGTAATCATTCAACGCCTTGGTAAATATAAAGAAACTCTCTCTGCAGGCCTAAACTTTATTGTACCTTTTATTGATACCCCAAAAAGTGTTTATCGTAAAATAACAGTAAACTATCGAGATGGTAATTCTTCTTCATACATGCAATCAACTACTCGTATCGACTTACGTGAAACAGTATGTGATTTCCCTCGTCAAAGTGTTATTACTAAAGATAACGTTTCAATCTCAATCAATGCTGTATTATATTTCCAAATTTTCAACCCAGAAAAATCAGTATATGGTGTAGAAAATTTATACGAAGCAATCGAAAAATTAACCCAAACAACTCTTCGTCAATTAATCGGTAAATTAGATCTCCAAGAAACATTAACCTCTCGTGATAAAATCAATACCGAATTACGCGAAATCTTAGACCAAGCATCAGATAAATGGGGCGTAAAAGTAAATCGTATCGAACTTCAAGATATTACCCCTCCAGCTGATATCCAAGCAGCAATGGATAAACAAATGAAAGCAGAACGTGAAAAACGTGCTATGATTTACGAAGCTGAAGGTCAAAAAGAAGCAGCAATCCGTATTGCCGAAGGTCAAAAAGAAGCAGCAATTCGTGAAGCTGAAGGTCAAAAAGAAGCCGATGTATTAAGAGCAGAAGGTATCGCACAAGCTCGTATTGTAGAAGCCCAAGCTGAAAAAGAAGCTATTGCTCGCATTATTGAAGCTCTTCATACTAAAGGTCATGCCGATAAATATTTAATTGCAATGAAATACCTAGAAACAATGAAAGAAATGACCTCTGGTAAAGATAATAAGATTGTTTATATGCCATATGAAGCAAGCGCAGTATTAAGCTCTGTTGATGGCATTAAAGAAATGTTATTAACTAAAAAAGGTGCATAAAACCAAACTTACATATAAAGCCTCAAACCAATGAGGCTTTATATAATTTTTAGGAATACAAAATGTTTACACTAATAGCTCTTTCAATTTTTGTTTTAAAATTTTTAGCTGTAGGCGTTGTAGGTCTATTCTTTTTAGAAGACTTAGAACTAACCAAATCAGCTGATAAAGTAATATACAGCGCATATTTTATCGTTGGCGTTATCACATTTTTCTCATTATTTTTCTTCGCACTAGGCAAAAAAATGATGTGGTTAATAATCTTCTTAATCGCAGGATTTGGTTATATCCAAATGTATAATTTTGCACCATCAATTAAAGAAATTCACCAAAGAAATAACATCAAAAGTCGTTATTTCAGTAGTCCAGAAACTTTCTTTAATCGTATGAATGATGTAGTAAACACGCTACTTAAAAAATAATTATTGATTACCAAATTTTACTTCATATGCATAACGTGCATCTTCGATGAGCTTTTTAGCCTCTTCAGGGCCTAAAAAGCTCTCGATTGTTACCTGCTTTTTCTCTAAAACTTTATAATCTTCAAAAAATCTTTGTAACATTCTTAAAATATGAACAGGCAACTGCGAAATATGAGTATATTCATTATATTCAGGATCATCCTCATGAATAGCAATAATCTTATCATCAGCCTCACCACAGTCAATCATCTTCATCACACCAATCGGTCTTGCCCTCATAATAGAAAGAGGATGAATAGACTCTTGCCCCAAAACCAATATATCTAATGGGTCATTATCTTCACAATATGTCTGAGGAATAAAACCATAGTTAGCTGGATAATGTACTGCAGAATACAAAATTCTATCCACTTTAACTAAACCACTTTCCTTATCCAACTCATACTTAACCTGAGAACCTTTAGGAACTTCAATAATTGCAGGAACAATATCAGGAAATTGTAAATAGTGTTTTACTTGGTGCCAAGGATGCATTTTATACCTCAAAAAAAAATTATCACATTAGCACGCAATATATCAAAAAACTCACCACCTGTCAAGCCCACTTTTTTATCAAAAAAAACATTTGCCATATTATAAAAAACATGTTAGACTAACCTAATATTGCGATATAAAAAGAAAGCTAAGTAAAATGAGAATATTAAACACATACACCCTTGATACTATTCGCGATTTTTCATCCGCTAGTATAGATAGTGTTCAAGAGGATATTGATAAAACAGCTGTAGAATATATTAAATCCCGTGAGGACGAGTTAAAGTTCTTAAATGATCACGAAAAGAAAATGATATATGATAGCTATACCAACACAATGGAAACATTCCGTTTAATATTCAACGCTATTGTTAAATCATTCAAAACCGAAAACAAGCCTGGCTTTCCGGAAAACGTATATAACATCAATCTAAAAACTGGTGAAATTGAAGCCGATAAAAATGGCTACATCGAATATTCAACACGTCACCTTGCTCCTTGTACAACTTCAATGTTGCACTACATCAACGGCGAATGTAATGACGTATTTGTAATTTGTCCGCCTATAAAAGATGTTCATCGTTCTATTGAAAAAATGATTTTAGAATGCTATGCTGAATACAAAGAAGCTCGTGATAATACAATGAGTGATTTCGGTCAAAATGCTTTCGAAGAAGAACCGGAACTTCCATTCTTTACTCCGGATTGTAAATTACTCCAAGCTCTAACAGGACGCACTCCTAAACATATAAAACATCAAGTACTTAATGCAGCAAAATACGAAGCAATCCCTAAAGATATCTTTCGTTTATCTGTTACATCAAAATATCCTGGTGACCTAGAAGAGCTTATCAAAGAGTTTGAAAAAAAATTCCCAGACTACATAAAATTTGAAGATGGCGAAAGAAACTCATACAAAAAGAATTTAAGTGAAAACCAACGTATTTATTTTGACATCAAAAAAACTGCCGTAATTATGGATCCTAAAACAGGTAAAAAAATCTATGTTGAATTTCAGTTCAAACAAACCTGTATGTTCTTTGCCCACATTCGTTCACATGGTGCATACGAAGAATTTCGCATAATAGATGCAAAACTAAGAAACGCCAAAGAACAATTAAGTAAGAAAAAAGATTCCGAAGAATTAAAAGCCAAAGTTAATAACTTAAAAAAACAAGCCGACGAAAAGCGTAAACTTTGTATTGATATTCACCGTAGTGCTATGCACCAAAGTAACTTATATCTAATGCAAAAACTCTTCTGGATAGATGAAAACTGCAAAGCTCTTAACGAAGATCCTCTTCCATACATCAAAAAAGAGCTTCAAAAAAACTATATCGTAGAAAGTTATGAACCTTTTGATGGTGTAACCGCATTTGCCACCAATGAAAATGAATATTTAAATAAAGCATATTATTTGAAATCAAAAAACATTCTACCAGAAAGCTTTGATGAGTTTGGTAAAACTGCCAAAATTCATATCAACAAAGCATGGAAATCTCTTTCAGCAAACGATATTGCAGATTTTAACAACATCACAACTACCGCTGTTAAATATCAAAGCTTAATCCGTTCTGTTCAAAAACAAAAAGAGATGTTAGATAATAATGCCATTTTATTATCTCTTGCCGAAGTTGGACGTTTATAGTAATAGCTTATCCCATTTCAAAGCTAGCCTCTCTGCTAGCTTTTTTTTATTGCAAAATAAAAAATCATATATAACATACAACACAAATAAATATATTTATGTCCATCTAATACCATCTTATTATGAGTAAAAACAAAGTTTCCACTGGCTCGCATAAAAGAAAGCCAATCAAAGATGAAGCACCAAGCTACAAAATCCCATCTCTGCAATTCAACGACATCAAGGTTAAACCCGTTGATGATTTTACCACTCCTCGCTATGTATATAGCACTCTTAAAGAAAGCACATCTTTTGATCTTAGCCTTGGAGAGGTTATTGGTATTCGCATTTCAAATTCGCTTGTAATTCATGAATGCGCCCAATACGGTGGAGGCTGGGGCATTGAGAGCGCCATATGCAACACACGCACCCATGGTGGCGAATTGCTAGACGAGATGACCGAACTTCCTTTGCTTAGGAAGTATTTTGATGAAATTTCAAGAATGCGCGTCACTTGTGGCTACAGACCACTTCCTAAGGGCTTTTTCTGGGTTATAAACGGCAGTGTTTGTCGTTTGCAAGACACTCACTCACGCCCTATTGATGAATGCTATTTTGATTATGGCAACGTCATTATGAAACGCATTTGTATTGACGAAAACTAAACATTAAGATCTAAGCTCCAAGCTTAGGTCTTTTTTTATTTAAAAACAAAAGAGCGAGGAAAATCCTCAATAAGATTAACCTCGCTCAATTTTTTGTTGTTTACTTGTCTACTTGATGTATGATGCCTCATTGCCATATACAAGCACAAATCTGCCGTCTCCCTTTTCCAGGTAAGCATAACCGATATTCATGCCTTTAGCAAATGCAGGATCACACCATTCGGCGTAATCTACATGTTCAACTAAGTCCCAATTTCGCGTATAATACGGCTTAGCCTCGTACTTATTTGAGGTAAACTCAAATGAAGTCTTCTGCAGACTATAGCAATAGCGTCCTTGGTACTTGTAGATATGCAGCCAATCGCCATCCTCCTTCCAGTTTGTTCCTTCAGGTTTAGGAATAACAATCGCCCATGTAGCTTTTGCTATATCAAGAAACACCGCTGTATCTTCCTCTTCAGAGAGGTTGAAAACAAATGTCTCTCCATTTACGGTCAAACTTTTACCTTTAAGATTAACCTTAACAGGATTTGCTTTCGCTGTAACTGGCTCACCGGTGTTGGCGTTGGTGTTAGCACTTGCGCATACACTCATCATCGCAGCAACCAACAACATTGTTAAAATTTTTTTCATAAATTACTAATGTGGTTTTTAAAGAGGTAGCTTTTCCTTTGAAAGCCTGTTCCACTCCCTCTTGATTAATATTATACTTAGTTATAAATTGCCATATGAAATAACAACTATAAATACGTATTATTCATTAACCAAAAGACAAGAAAAAACCCCATCAATCAATTATGAAAAATAACATAAAAATAATCAAAACAACATACATAACAATATATAACCACTTATATACTATCACATTTTCCCCCCTTTTGCAACATTTTTCGTTCCCCACCATTCCAACAAAAAAATGGCACACTTACGTGCACCATTCTTATCTTTTTACTATTTTTTTATTTAAAAGCTATATCGAACACCAACTCCACCTTCAACATTACTCTCTTTTTCTTTATTATGAGTAATCTGAGCTGAAATTGCTAAATCACCATCTTTATAAAGCGCTTCAGCCGTAGTCTTTAAACGGTTCTTATCCTCTTCATAACCTTTATTTGTAAAGTAAGAATTATTAATACCAACTTTTAATTCTTCATAAGGATCTAAAAATTCATGATAATACTTTGTACCAATAGCCAACATCAAAGAACGATTTTTAGCCAATTCAATTTGTTTTCTCAATTTAATACCAATACCAGCTTCCATAGATAAGCTATCATTTGCTTTCAATGTTAAACCATTATTTTCATCAGCATCATCAGATGATATTCCTTGAAGATTTAATTCAGCTTCCAAAACAAGTTCCATAACCTTCAAATCTACATCATATTCAGAATGATTATACAAACCATAATAAATATCAAATGTATCAGCATCATACTTACCAGATGGCGCACTACGCTCATAGCTACCAAATCCAACACCCATACTAGGCATCATAACATGCTTATAATTATTGTTCTTATACATAATTGGCAAGAATGCCATAATAATCTTGTTTTCACGCTCAGAATTAACATCACCATAACTAGATTTAACAAACGCACCTGTTAAATTTGCCCCAACACTCAAATTCTTGCTAAGTGCTTTTCCAGTACCAATATTTGCACTAAATATATCGTCTTCATAATCAGACAAACCATCCACACCATTCTTAGATGTTCTATAATAATTCGCACCAACACCAGAATATAAAACACCATTATTTAATACATCATTTTGCTTTTGATCATTTAATATTCTAATAACAGCCATATTCTCACGAGCCAAGTTTGCATAAAATCCTTTACCAGTCTCTTGATTTGTCACATTACTAAATTCTTTTTTATTACTAGCTTTTTTCAAACTATCATACATCGCTAAATTATTCTCTAATACATAGTTTGTTTCAAAGAAATCTGCTAATTCTTTATCTTCTAATAATTCATCAAAAGACTTTCTTTCTAATTTAACATCAACATTATCTTCCTCATTTTTCTCTAAACTAGCATCAAACATATATGAATCAGATGAAACCACAATTCCCTCATCTTTACCAACAAATGAGTTCTTATTAGTATAAATATTATAAAAACTACCCATAACAATATCAGAGCTTGCCTTAATCTCACCCTTAAACGTATCTGCCTTATATGTACCACCTTTAGCTATAACATATTTATCTGAATTTCCAAAGTCCATATCAACGCCATCTAAATCAACATTTCCTTTATTTACAAACTCAGCACTGTCATCAACCATAATCAAATCATCAAAATCAAATCTAACGCTCTCTGTTTCTTTTTCCTCTTCTTCAGCTGAAACATCTTTACATTCACCACTATTAGTCATACTTCCGCTAGAACAATGTCCATTAACCTTACTATTATAAGAAATAGTACCAGCATTTGTAAAACTACCACCAGATTCAACTCTTATAGCTGTACCAGAACCTGCTAAAACAATCTCAGAATTATTTATACCATTACCACCAGATTCAACTCTAACTGCACTACCTGTTGCAACCTCAATTGTTCCAGAATTACTAAAATACCCCCCATTTTTCACAACAACTGCAGTTCCAGATCCAACACTAATACTTCCACTATTATCAAATGTACCTGAAACCTCAGCAACAGTTCCAGAATCAGATACTATTTGCCCTGTATTATTTAATTTCCCTAGATTATCAATAACAAATTTTGTATTAGTTACATCTCCAAGATTATTAAAACTACCATTTCCTTCTATACGTATTATAGCGTTATTAGTATCAATTTTACTATCATTTCTAAAAGTCCCACCATCAGCAACTTTAATAATCGTACCTGACCCCTCAATAGTTCCACTATTACTACTAGCTTGAGTAATATATAATCCACCTTTTTCATTAGATGTACGACTATCAATCTCTCCCGTATTCTCTACTCTACCTTCAATACCAACACCATCACTCGTAATCTCAATAAGACCACTATTAAAAGCGCTACCTACAATACCTGTTCCACCAGATACATTCACTTCTCCTTCATTATCAATAGAACCTTTAACTCCAATTCCATTAACAACACTCAATAGTCCACTAGTACCATTTTTAAGACTACCCCAAACACCAATAGCATTATTACCGTTAACTGTAATACCACCTGGAATATTATCCAATTCCCTACCTGTATCATTTATTACATTTAATTTACTTGTATAAACACCAATAGCATTATTACCTACAACAATATACCCTTTACTATTACCATCAGAATAATTCTTAACTGTCCCCTCAGTCCAAATACCAACTGCATAATTTGATGGATCATCTTTGCCACTTAGTTTGTTCGAACTAATATTGATATCCCCCACATTCTCCACTTCCGTACCAGGATTTGCAACAATACCTTTAGTTGTTGCACCAACCACATTTATTGTTCCATGATTTATCGTCTTACTAGCTTTAGAAGGTGTACCATCTTCAACCTTAATACCAACCCCTTCACTATTAACATTTATTGTACCATAGTTCTCAGATTTTGAATATTCTTTAGTTAAAATACCTGTTCCTTTATTACTAATATCCAATACAGCACCAGCAAAAACATTAACCAAAGTTCCCTCATCTGCAGATTGTATACCTATAGCATTTCCACCATCAACTGTAATTTTTGCCGAACTTCCAGTCACATTGACCTTACCACCTTTTAACACATCTATTCCAATACCACTGCCAGTTACTGTAATTTCACCTTTATTTGTAGCAGTTGCCCCATCTCCTTCTGCAACAAATAATCTAGCATTTGCACCACTAACATATGCCTTAGAATTAGCTCCCCATATAACACTTCCAACCCCTTGAGCACCTGTTAATGCTTTAGCAAATGTATATGTATCAACATTAGCAGTTAAGTCATCAAACTCTAAAGATGCACCATTAGTAACAACATAAAAAATTATATCTTCCACATCTCTATTATACCAGATAGTTCCATGTTCTAATATTTGCGCTTTTTTACCACTAACATAAAATGCTCTCGTTCCACTAGTATTAAGATTAATAGTACCATAATTATATGCTTTACCATTGTTTAAATAAAAACCTGCAGCACCACTTGCATTTACATTAATATTTGCATTTGCATTATTATTATAAGAACCATTTGATACAGTAGCATTAACCTGTGTTGCAGCCATTCCCACAGAATATAAACCATCAGCATTTATTATTCCAAAATTTCTAGCCACAGCTCCTGGCACAGAATCATTTCTAATACCAATTGAATAGTGCGCATCAACATCAATAAGTCCATAGCTTTCAACATAAGATTCTGCCGTTGCACTACTATCTAAATATAATCCTGTATTATATTGATCGGTATCTTCCTCATATTTTACAAGCTTAATTTCACCATAATTAAATGCAGAGCCCTGATTAGAAACTTTAACTGCAGCCGTACCAAACGTACCACCATAATCAACGTCAATCTTCTTTTCATCACCAATAACAATATTACCATTATTATCAAAAGTCTGCTTTGCTTTTGTTGCATCGCTTGCAATCTCAACAACAGAACCAACTGGCGCATTTTTAATAGTCAAAGCTATAGGATCCTCATATCCCACTGTTCCATCCGGATATGAAATTTCAGAAAGTTCAGGATAAGAAAAACTCTCAGAGTTACCAACTTTATACATTATTGAACTATTGTTAGTTGCCTTAGAAAAATTACCACCAAAAACCTTAGAGTTTGTTGCCTTATTAGATAAATAAATCACCCCATCATTAATCAAGTCAACAGAACCAGAAAACTCATTCATAATCGCAACCGAATTAATTGAATTAACATTAATAGTTCCCTTATTAACTAATTCAATTTCTCTAGTCTTATCAGTACCAGCCGCATATAAACCATAATTATTAGTATATTTAGAATCACCTTTTTCAATACCTAAATTAATAGTACCATTATTTATAACATTACCACCTGCAAAAGAAGCCATACCATAAGAATTACTTACATGCATATTTATAGTTCCATCATTCTTAACTAAAGGCTCTTTAAATTTATAAACTCTAGTTTGAGAACCATCACCAGTAGTAGCCACCATACCATAAGTAACACCACCAGAATCAGCCGCATTCAATATCGTTATTTCTCCATTATTTGTTAAATCTGCACCATGAACAGATAACATTCCTGCAGCTACATCAATATTTTGAGGCAAATTTGTTGCTCTTAAATCAATATTTATACTACCATTATTTAATGCATCATTTATACTACCATTATTTAATGCATCAGTTGAACCATCTGCTCTAATACCAATCAAACCACCATCACCAAGCTTCAATGCATTATCTGCTAACAAATATTTTCCTTGATATGATAATTTAATATCCCCCATATTATTTAATATCATTTGTTCAGCAAAATTAGGATTACTTGTACCATACAAGAAATTATCATCAAGAAAACTTCCCATACCAATCAAGCTAACAGAAGCATCTGTTGAATCATTATAACCAGCCGATAAATTTATTTCTCCATAGTTTAACGCACGTATAACCTGAGAGCTAAAGTTTGTTCCAGTATAAAAATCAAAAACACCCATACCAAGAATAGTACCAGAGTTAGCATTTATAACAGGCTTTTCTTCTTCTTTTTCCTCTGTCTCTTCTTCTTCTGTTCCTTCTTCTTCCAAAACCTCTTCAGTTGCAAGCAAGCCTATCCCACTCTTTCCACCTGCATTACTAACCGGAATACTAACAGTCGAACCAAAAATTGTTCCATAGTTTTCAATAGTAGAATTTGTATCAGCATACATACCAATAACAGCAGCCCCAGCCTTTGTACCTTTATATGTAATATTTATTGTCGATGAATCATTTTTATCACGACCATTACTAGCAATACTTCCATTACTAGCAACCAACCCAATACTACCATTTACAGAGTTAATATCAATTTTATTATTATTAGTCACATTACTCTGATTACCAGTTGCAGAAAGACCAATCGTGCCATCATATAAACTTAAAATTCCCTTATTAATATAACCAGCACCATTTTTTGCCACTGCATAACTATACAAATTAGAAAAATTATCAAGCATATTAGGAATCATCTGTATGCTATTGATATTAGACTGTGGCAAACTATTTCTTACATCAATATCTAATCCATTAACACCCTGACCATCAATAATTGATTTTTTATAATTAATCAAAAGTGTACCCAAACCATCACCGGCCACAACAGGAGTAATATTCTCACCATTATCACCAGATGGCGCATAACCACCGCCCCCGCCACTAAAAGCAAGAGCGCCACCACCTAAAGCAAGTCCACCAAGTACCCATGGCAACAACTTATTCTCTTCTTCTGGGTAATACAAAGATTTATATTTTTTATTTGCTTCTATCTGCTGTTTACTATTTTGCCTACCCATAAAAGCAGCATATTGTGTCCTTATTTTGTTTGTGCAAGGATGTTTTACATTAGCACCAGCTCTTCTAAAACTTTCAAATGCCACATGATTATTACGTTTAATAGCAATACACAAACCTGTATCACCATTTTGATTAACCGTATTTATATTCATCCCCCTATTTACGGCGTTTCTTAATATATCAACACGCCCAAGTGATGCAATATAATACATTCTATTAAAATCTTGAGGAGTTAAACGAGAAGCGCAAAAACCTTCATCAGCAGAGCCTATCACACTGATAAAACTAATAAAAAATAAAAATTTTGCCTTCAAGTTCATAAAATTATACCATTAAAACAATTGCTTTATGGTAAATCATAAAACATCATTTATTAACAAATGTATAATATCAACACGCTTATCAACTTATTACTATAAAAATTATTTCTTTAATTTCTAACCCCTATTTTAACCATTATCTGCGTTTTTAAACTTAGTTTAATTTTAAATTAAAAAAAAGCCCCCTTTTCTCCAAAGAGGACTTTTTTATCTTTTAAATACAATTAGATATCGTAATTATTCTTTACAGGAGTTTTTCCTTCAATCTCCAAATGAGGATTAACATAAGCTGTTGAACCTTTTTCATAAAAATAAAAATCACGTCTCAATTTGGTCTGATCTCTAATAGACAAAGACTTCCACTCTTCCTCACTCAAACCATAAGGATATGTCTGAGAAGAACAAGCGCTAACCAATAACCCTAAAAGTACAACAACATATGCTTTCATTAAAACTTACTCCATAACAACAATATCAAAACATCTAACCTATTTTTTTTAAATATGCAAGCTATTTATAGCCCTAATACATTATCTATAAATTTCTCAACATAAACTTTTCTCAAATTTTGATAATCAAGATAATACGCATGCTCCCAAACATCAATATTAAACAATGGCTCATATCCCAAAACAAGAGGCGTATCACCATTTCTTGTTGTCATAATTTTCAAATTATTATTTTTATCCCTAACCAACCAAGTCCAACCACTACCAAACACCCCAACAGATGCTTTCACTAATTCCTCTTTTAAATTTTCCATAGAACCAAATGTTCTAATCATTTCCGATTTTAAATCATCATTTATTTTTTTACTAAATCCAAATGAATTAAAATAAACATTATGATTATATACTTGCCCTGCATTATTATATAGCGCCACAAACTCAGGCTTATCATAGCTCGCCAATATGATATCTTCTAATGTCATTTCGCTAAAATCGCTCCCAGCAATCAACTCATTTGTCTTATCTACATATGCTTTTAGATGTTTATTATAATGAAAACTAATCGTCTTATCAGAAATCGCATTAAAAAAATTTTTCTCACTATAATTAAATTCCATAAAATTTATCATTTTTTTCTCCTAAAAAAGCACTTTCACACCTACAATATTACAGTTAAGTAATTATTTTACAACAGTAAAAATAATTTCGTTAATAATTATTAACAACCCTAATATATATGATTCACAAATAAAATTTATGTATTATTATGATACACAACAATAAACATAATGGAGAGGATAAAATGAGAGTTTTGCTAATTGAAGATGATTATGCGGTATCTCAAAGTGTTGAAACAATCCTTAAAAAAGAAGGAATGGTTGTTGATACTACTGATGATGGGGAAGATGGATTAGATTGTGGTAAATTATACGATTACGACATCATTATTCTTGACTTAAACTTACCTGGCATGAATGGATATGAAGTATTAAAAAGTCTAAGAAACGCAAAAGTAACAACCCCTGTTTTAATTTTATCAGGTTTATATGAACCAGATAAAAAAGTAAAAGGTTTAGGCTTTGGCGCAGACGATTATCTTACAAAACCTTTTGATAAGAGCGAATTACTTGCTCGTATTCAAGCTATTGTACGTCGTTCAAAAGGTCACTCAAACTCTATCATTCAAACAGGTCTTGTTGAAGTAAATCTCGACACACAAACAGTTAGTGTTGCAGGCAAAGATTTACACTTAACCGGTAAAGAATATGGAATTATGGAATTGTTATCTTTACGCAAAGGTTCAACCTTAAACAAAGAACAATTCTTAAATCACTTATATGGTGGTATTGACGAACCAGAACTAAAAATCATTGACGTATTTATTTGCAAACTACGTAAAAAATTAGAAAAAGCTTCTGGCGGAAAGAATTATATTGAAACTGTATGGGGCAGAGGATACATTTTAAAAGATCCTGATGAACAAAAATAGTTTCAATTAAAAGGATTAAGAGGCGATTTCTCCCACACATTCAATCGCCTCTTAATTTTTTCTAACAAATATTTTTTTAAATGCAAGATGTTTTTAAATCAAATAATTTATCCCTCTGATTTATCGCATTTTTTATTTATTTTTTCATTATTTCATAATAAAATCAGCCATCAAAGTAGATTCTTCAATATCCTCATCAATCACCCAAGCAACAGATTGAATCAAAAAGAAATCCGAATACCATTCTAACAACTCTTTAGTTTTTTCAATTCCATCACTCCACACCTTAAACACCACAAAATCAGGCTCTGCTTCAGAAACAACCATCGCCTCATGTCTACGATTCCTAGCCACCAAACCAACAACTGCCTTTTTACCCAAAATCTTTCTTAAATCTTCAACTTGGGTTTTAACACCTTTATCATTTGCTTGACAAACCACCCCGTCAGCACCAAATTTCTTAGCACACTCAACAGCATTTTCGCCCCAAAACAAAACAACAATATCTTTCTTTTGAGCCAAAACCATAAACTCTCTACAAAAATCCTCATCTATTGCAGTGTCCAACACATAACACTCTTCATTCAAATTTTTAAGATATTCATCATTTTTTTGGCTTATAAATATAATATTCTTTTGCATAAGTTCTTTTCTTTCTTGTAAAAGTGATGTTATTCATATAATAAACTATATAACATATTGTTTTTATAAACGGAAGTAAAAAAATGGAACAGAGTGCGAATTTTTTTCCCAAAACATTAAAAGCATTAAAAGAGCTTAACCAAAGTGCTGAAGAATTAAAAATAATAAGCAACAGCGCCGTTACAACTAATCAAAAATTATCACAAAACCTTTTTCTAATCAACCAACAAATCAAAGACAAAATAGAAAAAGTAGAAACAATAATCAACACTCTAGAAAAATCAGTAGAGGATAAATAATATGGCTCAAGTTATCATTAACATAAATAATCGTGAATATGCTATTTTATGTGAAAATGGTCAAGAAGGTCACATCATCAAACTATCCAGACAATTAGATGAAAAAGCCAAAGCCCTTGTTTCTGCCCTTGGCCATGTAAATGAAAACCACCTACTTGCCATGGTTGGTCTTCTTGTTGCTGATGAACTTAGCGAAGAAAAGAAAAACAATTCATCATCAATGCCTACACAACCTTCTTCAACAGCAATTATGGGTGCAAGCAACGATGAGCTCAACACACTAGATGAAGAATTAAGTCAAAATATAAATTCTTTAAATGAGCTAATAAAATCTATTGCAACTAATTTAAAATCCATGTAATATACATATATAAATAAATGAACTGCCCATCGCGTAGGTACCGCATAAGCTCCGGGCCAACATTATCTATTAGAGAACTGTCACTGTCAAGATCGTGGTCTTGTTATATGGTACCCACCTTAACTTGCGGGTATCGGATGAAATGACGAACAACTACGGTTCGGGCGGTTCACCTCTTTTTTTATGCAAAGGATACAATACATTGAAAATTTTATATTGTGGTGATTTAGTTGGTCGTGCTGGCCGTTCTGTTATTAACAAACACATCAAAGAACTAAAAGCCAAATACAACATAGACGTTGTCATTGTAAATGCCGAAAACGCAGCCCATGGTTTCGGTTTAAGCGCTAGCATTGCCAAAGAATTACTAGAAAACAGCGTTGATGGCATAACTCTTGGCAACCACACCTGGGAACATCGCGATATATATCCATTTTTAGATGAATGTAAAAAAATCATTCGCCCTCTTAACTATCCAGAAAACCTCCCTGGAAAAGGCGCACAAATACTAGAAGTTAATGGCAAAAAAATTCTTATAGCCCAAGTTCTCGGCCGTCTATATATGTCACCAGCAAATAGCATCATTGACCCTCTAGATGATTTACTAAAAATCTACAAACTAGGCAAAAACGTTGATGCCATTGTTGTTGATATACACGCAGAGGCCACATCTGAAAAACTAGCCTTAGGTTTTTATTTAGATGGAAAAGTTAGCCTTGTTGCAGGCACTCACACTCATGTTCCAACTGCCGATGCTAGAATTTTAGCTCAAGGCACCGGTTATATTACAGATGTTGGAATGTGCGGTGATTTTAATTCCATATTAGGCTTCGATCCCCAAGCACCTATTGAACGCTTAGCCGATAAACATACAATTCAAAATCGCCTAACCCCAGCCAATGGCAAAGAACACACAATCTGGGGCGTATTAATAGACGTAAACAACAACGGCCTTGTTGACAACATCACCCAAATCAAAGAAGTTTACTCCCAATCTTAAATTCACTACATCTAACAAATTAACCTATTTTAAAATTTAATTTCCCCCAATACAACAAAAAAGCCCAACGACATCGCATCATTGAGCTTTTTTTTCTAATCAACAGACAATTTATACGTTTTGATTATAATTATAACAACTCATAACCAAATCTTCTTTTTTATAAAACACCTTATAAGATGCATATAATAAAGATAAAATCACAGCCGCCTGATATACTTGATATACCGGCATATAATTATTTAAAAACACCGTAACACTATCAGAGCCAGTCACAATATAATCCACCACAACCGACAACAACGCATAAAATATCGTAAAATAAGGTATCCACCCGATTGAGGCCAAAAACACCGACAACCTAGGCATCATATTATTAATCTTATAAACAAATCCCCAAGATGAAACAAACGCCATAGACAACGAAAAAACAGCAATCCAAAACAATATATATAAAACACCACTGGTAATATATGCAACTTCCGTATTAAACAAAGATAACATTATCGCCACTACTTGGTACATACCTCCTAGCAACAAAAGCTCATTCTTACATATTTTCATAATTTCCTCCTAAAAAACAAATCCTTTAACAAATATAACAATTTCTTTTTAATTTTTCAACCCCAACACCAATACATTTTCCCCATTCCTTTTTTTCTTGCATCACCTCAAAAAATATGATACAATTACATTGATTAAATATTTTTTTAGTAATTACTTTGTTATTATTCTGGGTTTTCATAATTTAAGTTTTGAGTTTATCTCATATACTTATTGTGAAGGTTTGGATAATAGTAATGTAGTTACCTCAAACCTTTCAAATATACAAGTTATGGAAAAGAAGCAAATCTTGCAGAAACTTTCTCTGCGCAGTTACGTAATGTCGTTCGCCATTTTAATGATTGGTGGTGGTATCGAAAGCGCTATCGACGGCAATGCAATCCTTGTAATTCTTGGTGTTGCATTCCTATCAACAATAGGCATGTTTTTCATGGTGATGGCCTATATCCTAGGTCCCAAACCCCTGAAACAAGAACTCAATGAGTTCGCAACTGCTGAAATCTTCGATTTTAGTTGCGACGAAACCAACAACGACAAGTAACAAATCAGCCCCCTTTTAGCTTTTGCTAACTGGGGGCTTCCTTTTTTAAACCAACAAACTAAAGTTATAATTTAGCTATTAAATTGCAAATTCCAATCACTATAACGAGCTGGGTCATCTCCCCAATTTTGACGTACTTTTACAAACAAAAATAAATGAATACGCTCTTCTAACAATTCTTCCAACTCTTTTCTAGCAGATTGTCCAATTTTCTTAATCATAGAACCAGATTTACCCAAAACAATTTGTTTTTGCCCATCACGTTCCACATAAATAGTCATCTCAGCCCTAATAGAACCATCTTCACGTCTTTCCCAAAGTTCTGGTTCAACAGTAATTGCATATGGCAATTCTTGATGCAAATACAAAAACAACTTTTCTCTAACAATTTCTGCAGATAACAACTTCAATGGCAAATCAGACATTTGTTCTTCAGGATAATACCAAGGACTAACCGGTAAATTATCTGCCAAATATTTATAAAACTCATCAGTTCCTTTACCATCTAATGCAGAAATCATAAATGTTTCAACAAATTCAAATTCTTTATTAAGTTGAGCACACAAGCCCAACAATTTTTCATCATTAACCAAATCAACCTTATTTAAAACCAAAACAGCACTCATGCCATTTTCTTTTAATTTTGCAATAATTGACTTTGTTTCATCATCAAAACCACGTCTAGCATCAACCAAAAGCGCAGTAATATCCCCATCATTAACCCCACTCCATGCAGAATTAACCATAGCTCTATCTAACCTACGTTTAGGCTTAAAAATACCAGGAGTATCCAAAAAGATAATTTGAGTATTTTCAAAAATACCAATCCCTTTAACCGTTGTTCTAGTTGTTTGAGCCTTTGGCGAAACAATACTAACCTTAGAGCCCACAAAATTATTTGTTAAAGTTGATTTGCCTGCATTAGGCGCACCAAGCAATGTCACAAAACCACATCTACTAACAACTTCTTCATTAGACATTTTTAATTCCCAACATTTCTAACATTTTTTGCGCAGCCTGTTGCTCTGCTTGTTTCTTATTACGTCCCTCACCTTTAGCAACTTTTCCTTTTCCAATATTAACTTCAACCAAAAACAAAGGCTCATGATCGCTACCAGTTTTGCTTATTAAATTATATTGAGGTGCATCATAACCTAAAGGATGAATTTCTTCTTGCAACACAGTTTTAAAATCACGTTTTGGTTTTGAAGAACCATCTAACATACTATTCCAATTACGATATACAAATTTCTTAACATCATCCAAATTACCACTATCCATATAAATAGCCGCAATCAACGCCTCACCCACATCGCATAACACATTAACACTATCTCTAACTTCAACTCTATTAACGATAATGTTCTTCACCACACCAAGCTTTGTTACAACTTCAGCCACACGTTCTTTGCTAACCAAATATGCAAATCTTTGTGCCAAACTACCCTCTGGCTCATCATTAAATGTCATACATAACATCTCAGCAACAATTACCCCCAATAATCTATCGCCAAGAAATTCCAACCTCTCATAATTACAATGCACATCAGTTGAAAAACTAGAATGTGTCAACGCTTGCTTTAATAACTTTCTATTACGAAAATTATATCCAATATTTTTTTCTATACTATCCATTATTATTTATCTCATTGTTGCAACAATGCCCCCACAATAGACAATAATAAAAAAAAATCAAGCAAAATCATAAAAAAAACCGGCTAAACGCCGGCTTTTAGTTTAATTCAAAGGACAAACAGGACGCTCCAATGCAACATCTAAAATTTCTGTAACATTGCTAGCTAACACAATGTTAAGTCCTTTTTTAACATTATCTGGAATCTCTTCCAAATCCTTTTCATTATCTGCTGGAATAATAACTGTCTTAATACCACCTCTTAAAGCAGCCAAAAGTTTTTCCTTCAAACCACCAATTGGCAATATTCTACCTTGCAACGTAATCTCACCAGTCATTGCCACATCGTTCTTAACAGGAATTTTTGTAAATACAGATACCAATGTAGTATACATAGCAATACCAGCCGATGGACCATCTTTAGGTGTAGCTCCTTCTGGCACATGAACATGCACATTAGTTTTTTCAAACACATCAATATCAATACCCAAAGAAACAGCATGAGATTTCACAACCGAATAAGCTGTCTCAATAGATTCTTTCATCACATCGCCCAACTGACCCGTTTGTTTTATAGCTCCTTTACCAGGCATATCAACTGCTTCAATAAACAATATATCACCACCAAATTCAGTCCAAGCAAGACCAGTTGTCACACCAACAACATTTTTCTCTTTTTTAACCCCAAAGTGATACCTTTCAACACCCAAATAGTCCTTAAGGTTATTTTCATCCACAACAATATAGCCTTCTTTTTTACCTTCAAGCATAATGCTTTTTACAGATTTACGAGCAACAGCCGCAATTTGTTTTTCCAAACCTCTAACCCCAGATTCTGATGTATAATGACGAATAATTTTTATCAACGCCTCATCTGTAATCATCAATTCATTAGGCTTAACCCCATTTTCAGCAAACACCTTAGGTATTAAATGACGTTTAGCAATTTCAATTTTTTCATTCTCAGTATATCCCTCAATTCTAATAATTTCCATTCTATCAAGCAATGGTCTAGGCATATTAAGAGAATTCGCAGTTGTCACAAACATCACCTTAGATAAATCATAATCAACTTCTAAATAATGATCATTAAATGATGAATTTTGCTCAGGATCTAACACTTCAAGCAATGCAGAACTTGGATCGCCTCTCCAATCAGACCCCATCTTATCAATCTCATCTAATAAGAATAATGGATTTGCAACCCCAACTTTTTTTATGTTTTGTAAAATCTTACCTGGCATTGCTCCAACATATGTTCTTCTATGTCCTCTAATTTCAGACTCATCTCTAACACCACCAAGAGCTGTTCTTACAAACTTTCTCCCCGTAGCCTTAGCAATAGATTTACCAAGTGAAGTCTTACCCACACCAGGAGCCCCAACTAAACACAAAATAGGACTTTTCATATTTTTTGAACGAGCTTGCACTGCCAAAAATTCAATAATTCTTTCTTTTACTTTTTCAAGCCCATAATGATCTTCATCTAAAATCTCAATAGCCTTTTTCAAATCATGCTTAACTTTTGAATATTTTTCCCAAGGTAAATCCAATATCCAATCCAAATAATTTCTAATAATTGTAGCTTCAGCATTCATTGCACCAGCCATTTTGAGTTTCTTTAGCTCATTTTTAGCTTTTTCTCTAGCTTCATCAGAAAGCTTTGCTTCTCTAATTTTTCTTTCATATGCGTCTAATTCACCTTCTTCACCAGGCTTATTACCCCCTTCATATAATTCTTTTTGAATAGCACGCATCTGCTCAGATAGATAATAATCACGTTGATTTTTCTCCATCTGTTCTTTAACTCTTGCTTTAATTTTATCTTCTAAATCGCCTCTTTGTCTTTCTGCGCTCATAAACTCCAAAAGTTTTACAAGCAAATCATATTTTGTTTCACATTCCAAAAGAGTTTGCTTATTTTGTGTATTTAATTCCACATTACCACAAATAGCTGCCACATATTCTTTAATATCACGAGGATTATTTATTACCGCAATACTTTCTTTTGCAACATTATAATCAATTTTTCTAGCTCTAAACTCCTCAGTAATAATAGCCATCAAAGCATCATATTCTGTCTTATCTTTACCATCATCTTTATAATCATACTCTTTAATATATGCTCTATAGCAATTATCACTTTCCTTAATACTTTCAATTTTAACTCTAGCAATACCTTCAACTGCAATATTTAATGTACCATCAGGCATAATTGTATATCTTTTAATTCTAGCTGTAACACCAATCATATACAAATCATCATTTTTAGGCTCTTCAACTTGAGGATTTTTCTGAGTAAGCAATACCAACGGAATATTACATTTATATGCCATATCTGCAGCCTTCAAAGATAAGCTTCTACCCACAAACAAAGATGCACTATTACCAGGAAGCACCACCAAATCTCTTAGTGCCAACACTGGATATTCCATACCTTCCACAACTATTGTATCATCTAAGCTTGCTCTAACATCGATATTTTCAACTTCTTCATTCATAGCATCATTTTCGTTATTTATACGACTCATACTATATCCCTATCTAAAAAAAATTAACCCATCCCACGCACTTTTAAATATATATGCACGCATACACCAAATCAAAAGCACAAAAAATCATTTAATTTTATATAGTGTCACATTTTCGTTTATGCAACTCCATCAACCAATAATTGTGTTAAAAACATCAAAACATTACAACCCAGAACATCTGGTATCCACAAGATTTTTATCACCTTTCCTCTTTTTCTCTATTTCAAATATTACTATCTTCACTTTTCAACACCATTATTTTTTTAAAAATCAAGAAAAATTAAAATCAGTGGAAAAGTCCCACTTTTTAAAAGAAAAATTAAATTTTATATATTAAATTAGCTAAAACTTTGGGATTCTTACCCTAAAAGTACACATAAAACTATAATTTTTAAGGAAATAAAAATGGTATCATTAGCAGAGAAAATGGCCGCAAACATGGACGCGTCCGTCTTTAGTAAAGCTACAGAACTAAAAAAACGCCTATGGTTTACTGTTCTTGCTTTAATTATTTTTCGCATGGGAACTTTCATCCCACTTCCTGGTATAGATTCTAGAATATTCGCAGACATCTTCGCACAACACTCTGGTGGCATATTAGGAATGTTCAACATGTTCTCAGGTGGTGCGTTATCACGTATGACTATTTTCGCATTAAACATCATGCCTTACATCTCAGCATCAATCATCTTACAACTAGGTCAATCAATCATTCCTAGTCTCGGTGCTTTGAAAAAAGAAGGCGAAGCTGGTCATCGCAAAATGGTACACTATACAAAACTTTTAACAGTGCTTATCACAATCGTTCAAGGTTATGGTATCGCAATCGGTTTAATGAGTCTTTCTAACGGCGACGGCTCAAGCGCAGTTATCATTGGCAAAAGTGCATTCATCTTCTCAACTATCGTTTCATTAGTTGGTGGTACAATGTTCATCGTATGGTTAGGCGACCAAATCACATCTCGTGGTGTTGGTAATGGTTCATCTTTAATCATTACTGTTGGTATTATTGCAAACATTCCTCCTGCAATTGCTCAAACTTGGGAATTAGGTCGTGTTGGCAGTATGTCTCCATTCGTTATTCTATGTCTTTTCTTAATGAGCATCGCTTTAGTATTCATCATCTTAAAAGTTGAAATGGCTCAAAGAAAGATTCTCATTCAATATCCAAAGCGCCAAATTGGCTTAAGAATGACATCAGCTGAAAGCTCTCACTTACCATTAAAGGTAAACCCAACAGGTGTTATTCCTCCAATTTTTGCAAGTGCATTATTGTTATTACCAATAACAGTTGCAAACATCTGGTCAAACAACGGCCCAGAATGGGTACAAACTCTTAGCCGTCATTTAGGCCACGGCCAACCTGCATACTTAATTTTGTATACATTCTTAATCATCTTCTTTGCATTCTTCTACACAGCAGTTGTTGTAAACCCAGAAGAAACAGCAGAAAACTTAAAGAAACATGGTGGTTTCGTTGCAGGTATCAGACCAGGTAAAAACACAGCTGAATACTTAGACTATGTTGTTACTCGTTTAACAGTATTAGGCTCAGTATACTTAGCAGCACTATGCATTTTACCAGAAGTTTTAATTGCTAAATTATCTATTCCATTTGTACTTGGTGGAACAACATTACTCATCGTTGTTCAAGTAACTATGGACTTCATCACACAAGTTCAATCTCATTTGATTGCACATCAATATGAAGGCTTACTCAAAAAAGCACAACTTGTTAATAAAAAAAGAAGATAATTAGCTTCTAGATTCGGTAAAATACGCCTTGAAAAACACACATTCAGGGCGTATTTTTTATCCCTTTAAAAGCCACATTTCTTAACAAATATTAAAAATTTATAAAAAAAATGTATTTTTTTAAAAAGAGCTATTGACTCTAATAATTTATGCCCTATAATCTGGCTAATTTTGAAAAGTGGTGATCAACTTTTTGAATGGTTTAATTTTTAAATAATGGAGATTTAATTTGGCTCGTATAGCTGGTGTAAACATTCCAACTGCCAAGAAATTAGAGATCGCATTGACCTCAATCTATGGTATAGGAAGAGAAACAGCACAGAACATCTGTGCTAAAGCGGGCGTTGACGGTGTTCGTCGTGTACACGAATTAACAGAAGAAGACATCGCAAAAGTTCGTGAAGTAATTGATAGAGACTACCTCGTTGAAGGTGAATTGCGTCGTGAAGTTGGCGTGAACATTAAACGTTTGATGGATCTTGGTTGTTACCGTGGTCTTCGTCATCGTAAAGGTTTACCTGTTCGCGGTCAAAGTACAAAACAAAATGCGAGAACTCGTAAGGGTAAACGCAAGACCGTAGCTAACAAGAAGAAATAAGTGAGGTAGTGATGGCAAAAACAGTAATTAAAAGAAAAGAGAAGAAAAACATCACATCTGGTGTGGCTCATATTAATTCTACTTTTAATAATACAAGAGTTACAATTACAGATGCTCAAGGTAATACAGTTTCTTGGTCAACTGCTGGTGCACAAGGTTTCAAAGGCTCTCGTAAGTCTACTCCTTATGCCGCTCAAATAGCAGCTGAAGAAGCAGGTAAAAAAGCTCAAGAAAATGGTATGAAAACTTTGGAAGTTGAAGTTAAAGGTCCTGGTTCTGGTCGCGAATCTGCAATTAGAGCTTTACAAGTTATCGGATTTACTATTACTTCAATCCGCGATGTAACTCCTATTCCACATAATGGCTGCCGTTTAAGAAAACGCCGCAGAGTTTAATTTTAAGTTTTAAAGTAGAGGAGAGAATCCTTTCCTCTACTTGTTATATTTTGCGTATAAACTAGTAAAGAGGGTATTCCAGTGATTCAAAAGAATTGGCAAGAACTTATAAAACCAACTAATCTAGAGGTTGTTCCAGGCGAAGGCAGGAACGTTGCTAAGATAGTTGTTGAGCCTTTAGAAAGAGGTTTTGGTTTAACTCTGGGTAATGCATTAAGAAGAGTTTTATTGTCTTCTTTGCAAGGTGGCGCAGTTACAGCCGTTAAAATTGATGGTGTATTGCACGAATTCTCTGTAATTGAGGGCGTTCGTGAAGACGTAACAGATGTTATCTTAAACATTAAAGGATTAGCAGTTGCTGTACATTCTGAAGGCCAAAAGACAATGCGTCTTAAAGCTGAAGGACCTATGGTAGTTACAGCCGGCATGATTGAAACAGCTCATGACGTAGAAGTTATGAATCCTGACCATGTTATTTGTACACTAGACGCAGGCGCTAGCATTTCTATGGAATTAATTGTTGGAACAGGTAAAGGTTATGTACCAGCTGTTCAAAACAAAATGGCTGACGCTCCAATTGGTATGATTGCAGTAGATGCAATTTATTCACCAGTTAGAAAAGTTTCTTACAAAGTTGATAAGACTCGTGTTGGTCAAAACACAGATTATGATAAATTAACAATGGTTATCGAAACAAACGGTGTTGTTACTCCTGAAGATGCTATTGCATTATCTGCTAGAATCTTACAAGATCAATTAAAACCATTCATTAACTTTGATGAACCAGAAAACGAAGCAGAATCTGTAAAAGAAGAATTACCATTCGATAGAAATCTTTTACGTAAAGTTGACGAATTAGAACTTTCTGTTCGTTCTGCAAACTGCTTGAAAAACGATAACATCGTATACATTGGTGATTTGGTACAAAAAACTGAAGCTGAAATGCTTAGAACACCTAACTTTGGTAGAAAATCTTTGAACGAAATCAAAGAAGTTCTTTCAAAAATGGGCATTCACTTAGGCATGGAAACTCCAGGATGGCCACCAGAAAATATCGAAGATTTAATTAAAAGAGTTGATGAACACTTCTAATTTGTTATTATAGTTGGATATAATAATAAGCGCTACATCTGTAGCGCTCTTTTTTTTTTACTATAATTAAAACCCACAAACTACAAACAATAAATTTACAAAACAAAACTATTTTGTAAGTTCATATATTGCAATAGCTGCAGCTGTTGACACATTAAGACTCTCAACCAATTCAGATATATTTAACTTCACAGAAGTATCACAATTTTCTTGCACCAAACGACGCATTCCTTTACCTTCAGAACCCATAACAAGGGCAATTTTTCCATCTTTATTAACCTTATCAATCATAGTATCAGCATAACCATCCATACCGATAACCCAATATCCATTGTCTTTTAAAATCTCAATAGCTCTACTTAAATTAGTAACCCTTGAAATCTTAACATGCTCCATCGTTCCAGCACTAGCCTTCACCATTGCTCCACTTTCCAATGGCGAATTTTTATCTTGCACAACCAATCCATCAACCCCAAATGCCACACAAGAACGAATAATCGCACCAATATTCTGAGGGTCACTAACTTGATCCAAAATAACAATCAAAGACTTATCTTTATTTTCATCAACCAAATCTCTAATATCATAAGTTTCCAAACGAGAACAATACAAGGCAAATCCTTGATGAACAGCATCAACAGGAACAATTTTCATAAATTCCTTTTTATCCACTACATCAACAGCCATATCACCAAAATTTTCTCTAAATTCAGCCAAATTCTCCTTAGCCACAACCACACGTTTGATAACACGCTTTTTATTTTTTATAGCACTATATACAGCATGCCTTCCATAAATAACAAGCTCACCACTCGCACCAACGTTATTTTGCTTCTTATCTTTTCTAAAATTTTTCATACCTTATATAACCTTTCTTAAAATTCCATTGTGCTGTTTTAATAATTTTATAGCCTCATCATACGAACATTGTTTTTTATACATCACACATGCAGCTTTTATATTATTATTAGCTTTTATACGATAATTATCAGCTTTTGCAACATCAATCTTTAAAATCGATGCAATTATATTATTTCCTCTCTCAACCAACTTATCACAACAAGATTGCAAATCTATCATAAAATTACCATATGTCTTACCAATTTTTATCATAGATGCCGTAGACAACATATTAAGCACCATTTTTTGCGCAGTTCCAGACTTCATTCGACTAGATCCACTAATCACCTCAGGCCCAACTTTAGTCACAATCAAAACATCACAAAATTCTCTCAATTTTGCCTTATCATTAGAAGTAACCCCAACCGTTTTAGCCCCTCTTTTCTTAGCCTCCTCCAAAACTTTTAACACATATTTAGGATTACCACTAGCAGAAACCCCCACCACAACATCATTTTTTGTTGGATTCATATTTTCAATATCAAGCATTGCGCCATCTATTTTATCTTCAGCCCCCTCAATGGAATTACGAAGTGCATAATCACCCCCTGCAATAAATCCTAAAACCATATCACCAGCCACTGAAAAAGTAGGCCAACACTCCGAAGCATCTAAAACCCCAATTCTACCACTTGTCCCTGCCCCAAAATAAGCAAGTCGCCCACCTTCAAGAAAACCCTCAACAATCATATCAACTGCTTTTTCAATTTCTGGCAACGCTTTTTTCACAGCTTTTGCCACTTTTTGGTCTTCATCATTAATAACCTTCAAAATATTTTTCGTATCCATCAGGTCAATATCACAACTTTTCCTATTACTTTTTTCAGTTATAACATTTTTCATCAATCTAACTTTCTAATTTTACTCAATAAAAAATAAATAACAAAAAAACTTTAACATTTCATAAAAAACTTGTTGACATTATAAGAAAAATACGTTCTTATTGCCGTAGTCAGGTAAAAAAGACTAAAGTTCTTTTTCCTCAGAAGCGATTTTAGCGGAGGGGTGGCAGAGCGGTCAAATGCAACGGACTGTAAATCCGTCGACTTTCGTCTACGAAGGTTCGAATCCTTCCCCCTCCACCAGTTAAAATTCGTCGTTATTAAATAGGTTTTTGTTTGAGTG
>JAEIGA010000350.1_pt1 | contig 66903 bp, 55 predicted proteins | sample 9270691 | NCBI WGS metagenome assembly JAEIGA01 (sample SAMN17057246, study PRJNA624740) | gut metagenome | biome: biome; isolation source: fecal sample | host: Bos grunniens | place: China: Xizang | collected 2019 | reverse complement strand
TTCGCAACTTTCATTAACTGCCTAATATACAACATTATATTTTTTCAAAAAAAATAAACTTTTTCTGTAATAATGTGTTGTGAAATGGAAAAATATCAGTCAAGACAGATCTAAATTCCGGAATTATCACACTACAAGTAGGCATTACAAAGACTTTTAAAGTCTGTTATTTATTATTTTTTGTTGTAAATTTTTTTTGAATGCTTTATAAAATCACTCAAAAAAATCAATAATAACACATTGGCAAATTAATTAAATGAAGCAATATACGTTTAGTAATAAATACTTCACTTCGTTTTTTTACAGTACACCTTAAACAACTTCTTAGTCAATTCGCCCTATTCAAATTCATCAAAAAATGCAAAATTAACACGTCTTAAATAAAATTCGAACTGCGCATCATCAATATTCTTATCAATTATGCTAACATACTTCTCTTCAATCGAGTTATCATTTTTTATCAAATCCAATGTTTGCTCACGCGTTAAATAAAGGACTAAATACTCACCATCTTGCTTAACTTGTAAAACCGGAGTGTAAGCCCCCGACAATAGAATCGTGTTAGAAAGTTCAATTCGGGACGGATCTTGGTAGTAATCATAATAACTTCCCCTATAATATTCTAACACATCAACATCTTTTGTTTGCGCAAAATAGACAACAGTATCTTTAAAATACAATACCCCTTTGCCAAGACGTTCTTGTATATTCTCCAACAACTCCTCTCTCAACGAAGGAAGAAGAACTGCCAAAGGATTGGCTGAACTATAATCCAACTGGCATTCAAACTTATCAAATTTCCATCCTCCATACATAAACTCTTGCATCAAATCTTCATCTGAAACTCCTTGAACTTCGTCACTATTACAAGAAAGAGTAAGGAATATTAATCCTAGATAAACAAATAAAAAACCGATTTTTTTCATTCTCCTATCATTTTATAAATTAATTCGTCTAAATAAAATTTAGTTCTATAAATGTGTAAACAAAACACAACTAATGGTTGCAAATATAAATCATTTTTCGGAAATAAAGTAATTTGATAAAAATAAGTTATGGCAAGTTCTATAAATTAGGTCGAGAAGATTTTGAAGAGCAATTGAGTTAGATCGTTTTTATCCATAAAGAAGCGATGTCACATCGTAACTAAATGAATAGAAGCAAGATAAATAGAACGAACTCGAAATAGATTTATTACAAATGAAAAACAGGAATCGTAATTTATAAAAGTCACCTTATTTATTTGTTCAAATAGATAATCTCTCCCTATATATCCAAATCCATCAAAATAGAAAAGGCGATAATTCAAAATTAAAATTTGAGTTATCGCCTTATATGGTTTAACCATGAAATCGACTCTTAGTTATCACTTCCACCAAACTCCATCAAGTAAGCCTTAATAAACTCATCAATATTTCCATCCATCACCGCTTGAACGTTAGAAGTTTGATAATCCGTACGATGATCTTTTACTCTTCTATCATCGAACACATAACTTCGTATCTGAGAACCCCATTCAATTTTTTTCTTTCCCGCCTCAATTTTAGCTGTCTCTGCACGCCTTTTTTCCAATTCAATTTCATACAATTGAGAACGAAGTAAACGCAATGCATTTTCTTTATTCTTAGGTTGGTCTCGGGTCTCGGTATTCTCAATAACAATTTCATCATCTTGGTCAGTAAGAACATTATGGAACTTATAGTGCAAGCGCACACCCGATTCAACTTTATTTACGTTCTGACCACCGGCACCACTCGAACGAAATGTATCCCAAGAAATTCCAGCCGGGTTGATTTCAATTTCAATAGTATCATCCACCAACGGAACCACAAAGACAGAAGTAAAAGAGGTCATTCGTTTTCCTTGTGCATTAAACGGAGATACACGCACTAACCGATGCACACCATTTTCACTCTTCAAATAACCATAAGCAAAATCACCCTCGACCTTAATCGTTACCGATTTGATTCCGGCTTCATCGCCATCCAAGATATTTGCTATTTCCGTTTTGTAGCCCTTCATTTCACACCAACGGAGATACATTCTCATCAACATAGAACCCCAATCTTGAGCTTCTGTTCCACCTGCGCCTGCTACAATCTTCACAACAGCCCCTAATTTATCCTCTTCTTTACGCAACATATTCATCAACTCCAAATCCTCTACCATGCGAATAGATTCAGAATAGGCATTATCCACCTCCGCTTCAGTAACAGCCTCCTCTTTGAAAAAGTCATACGCCAATTGTAACTCGTCGCAAATTGACTCCACCTTATTGTAACCCTCTACCCATTTTTTGAGTTCTCGGATTTTTTTCATTTGAGCCTCAGCCGTTTTTTGGTCATCCCAAAATCCCGGAGCTTGCGTTCTTAACTCCTCTTCTTCGATTTGAATTAACTTCGCATCGACGTCAAAGATACCTCCTCAACGCATCCTTGCGTTCCAACACACTTTTAAGTTGGTCTATTGTAATCATAATTTTAAACTTAAAAAGTGTGCCTAACAATGCTCATCATCAGGCACACCGATTATTAAATATACATTTTTTCTATTTCATCGCGATAATGATCAAATATCACCTTACGTTTTAATTTTAACGTCAAAGTTAATTCGCCATTATCAGAGGTAAACGGATGAGCAAGAAGGATAAACTTTTTCACTTGTTCATACGCTGCCAACTCTTTTTGATTGGCTTGAATTCGGCCTTCATAAAATGAGATGATCTTCTCATTTTTCACCAAATCCTCAATACTATCATATTTAATTTTTGCCGACTCTGCATAATTTTTCAAAACCTCGTAAGCCGGAACAATCAATGCTGTAACAAACTTGCGTTGATCCCCGATTACAGCGGCTTGTTCTATATATTTGTCAACAATCAACTTACTCTCTACCTGCTGTGGAGCAATATATTTACCATTTGATGTTTTGTAAAGATCTTTGATACGTTCTTTTATCACCAAATTTCCTTTTTCCGACAAACTACCTGCATCTCCGGTTCTAAACCAACCATCAATAAAACTCTCCTTATTAACTTCAGGTTTGTTATAATACCCTTCAGTTATGGTTTTACCTCTCAACAAAATTTCATCATTTTCGCCGATTTTCACCTCAACCTCCGGCATAACATCTCCAGAAGAATTGATTACATAGTCTTTGTTATAAGGGTTGTAACAAGAAACAGTTGCCGTTGACTCTGTCAAACCATATCCCACACAAATATTAAACCCGACACTATGCAAGAATATATTTACATCATCCGACAAGGCAGCCCCTGCAACTGGGAAAAGGCGACCTCTATCGAAGCCGATAACCTTTTTCAAGATATGGAACAACGTATGACTATAAAACCAATACTGACATGCCAAAAGTGTTGGAACAGGTTTCCCATAACGGCGATAATCCAAATTTCTCTTTTTCCCTATCTTGATGGCACGTTGAGTAATTTTTTGTAGAATTGATGGAAATGAATCAATCTTTTCATTTACACCCATATATACCTTTTCCCAAAAACGTGGTACTGCACACATAACTGTAGGACGCACCTCCGGAATAATGGATTGAATCTCTTTCGGATTTTTACAAATGGCAATGACCATATTCTTCCACAAACAATAACTTGTCCACGCACGCTCAAAGATATGACACAACGGCAAGAAGCAGACGGAAACATCCTTGCTTGATATATTTGTCAAACGAATATCATGAATCTTCATCGCCTGCAAATAATTGGATTGACGAAGAATAACCCCTTTCGGCTCTCCGGTTGTTCCTGAAGTATAAATCAACGTTGTCAAATCATTTTCCGACAACCGACTGATACGCACCTCCAACTCAGCATCCGCCTGAGACTCTTCACCATGCTTCAAGAAATCCTCAAAAGAGATAGCAGCTTCCTCACCTCCCAAATTAACAGAGGGCGATATTGCAACAATTTTTTTAAGATACTTTGAACCTTTTAAAGCCTCAACCGAACAATCGTATTGCGATTGCTCTCCTGCAAAAATAAGTTCAATTTCTGCATCGTTGATAATATAATCAATTTGAGAAACAGAAGAGGTCGCATACATTGGAACTGTTGTAGCTCTCACCGATTGACATGCTAAATCTATCGCAATAATTTCTGCCATGTTCTGAGAGAAAATAGCCACCTTGTCCTCCTCTTTAACTCCTAATTCTATCAACGATTTTGCTATCGTTTTCACTTGTTTTGCCAACTCTCCCCAAGTGATTGATTTCCAATCTCCTGTTACATCTTCCTTGAATTTAAGGATAACTCTGTCGGCGTGCTTCTTAGCCCTTTCGTAAACAAGTTTTCCAAAATGAATGTACTCCATAAAATTATTATATAGTTATATTAACATATCTCCCGAATCAATTTGCTGATTTCGGTAAGATTCTGACATTACATATATCAAAGCTTTCTCAGCTGCCTTCTGTTCCGACTCTCGTTTTGAATAACCGACCCCTTCTCCGAAAACTACTTCATCAATAAGAACCTGAGAACAAAAAATATTGTTGCAATTATCCTCTTTCTCGCAAGATTTTAATTTAAACTCTAATGATTTATGCTCTTTTTGAGACCATTCTACCAACTTCGATTTAAAATTGGTCTCTTCTCTTGTCAACTTTTCTAAATCCAAATATTTCTCAAGAACAATTTCCTGAAAAAAACTCTTACACGCATAAAATCCCCTATCTAAAAAAATTGCTCCCATTAAAGCCTCGAGAGCATTGCCGTAGATATTTAGATTATGAGTTTTGAAGAGGGTTGATACATTCATTTTTTTATCCAACCCCATGTCCAAAGCCAATTTATTCAACGTCTCTCTCTTGACTATTTTGGAACGATTTTTCGTCAAAAAACCTTCTCCGGCAGTTGAAAATTTCTTATACAAGTAATCAGAAACAACAGATTGCCAAATGGCATCTCCCAAGAATTCTAATCGTTCATTGGATAAAATATTACCATTTTCATCCTTCACCATGGACGACTTATGTAACAATGCAAGACGATACAACTCCTCATTGGAGGGAACAAAACCCAACAAATCCTCCAAGAATAAACGAGGCTCCTTACGACGCGATGTCAAGAGCCTAAATCTCCTTATTAATTTCTCAATTATCAAAATTTATTTGAATCTTTTAAATACGATTGTTGCATTATGACCTCCAAATCCGAACGTATTGGACATCGCAACACTCACATTTCTCTTCTGACACTTATTAAAGGTCAAATTTAAACTATAATCAATATCCGAATCACAATCCTCTTCGTCATGATTGATTGTAGGAGGCACAACACCATCCACAATAGACATAACAGCAGCAATTGCTTCAATTGCACCTGTTGCACCCAATAAATGTCCGGTCATTGATTTTGTGGAACTGATGTTTATTTTCTTGGCCGAATCTCCAAAAAGGGTCTGAATTGCCTTTAATTCTGAAACATCTCCATTCTGTGTTGATGTTCCGTGAGCATTGATATAATCCACCTCTTCAACAGAAAGGTTTGCATCCTTCAATGCATTTTTCATAACCGCAAGAGCACCTAAACCATCCGGGTGCGTAGCCGTTAAATGATAAGCATCTGCAGTCGCAGCCATTCCGACCACCTCCGCATAAATTTTTGCCCCCCTTGCCTGCGCATGTTCCAACTCCTCAAATACCAATGTTCCAGCTCCCTCGCCCATCACAAAACCATCCCGCGATTTACTAAAAGGACGAGATGCTCTTTTGTAATCATCATTTCTCGTAGAAAGTGCATGCATAGAGTTAAATCCACCTATTCCGGAACGATTAATCGCAGCCTCTGAACCTCCGGTTATCATAATATCTGCCCTTCCTAAACGAATTTGATCCAATGCAACCCCCATAGCATGTGTCGATGAAGCACAAGCAGATACAACTCCAAAGTTAGGTCCTCTGAAATTGTACTTCATTGAAATATGCCCGGCAGCCATATCCGCAATCATTCTCGTAATATAAAAAGGAGAAAATCGTTGTAACCCATTGCCATCGGCTAAAACCGACTCCATTTCAGTTTCCATTGAAGTTATTCCTCCTACTCCCGTGGCAAAAATAACTCCCACTCTGTCCAAATCAACCTTTTCGACATCTATAGAAGAGTCTTCCAACGCCTCTTTCGTTGCCTTTAATGCAAACTGAACGTAACGATCGTACTTCCTCAACTCTTTACGATCGAACTCTTCCTCAGGCTTGAAGCCTTTCACTTCGCACGCAAAATGCGTCTTGAAATTTGAACTATCAAAGAGAGTAATCGGGGCAGAACCACTTACTCCATCAAGCAAATTGCTCCAATAAGAAGAGACATCATTACCTATTGGAGTAACTGCTCCCAACCCCGTTATTACAACTCTTTTAAAATTCATACAATCCTAACGATTATTGAAGGATTATTGAAGCATTGATTCGATGTGAGCAATAGCTTCACCTACTGTGGAAATTTTTTCAGCTTGATCTTCAGGAATTTGAATATCGAACTCTTTCTCAAAATCCATGATTAACTCAACTGTATCAAGTGAATCTGCTCCTAAATCGTTAGTAAAACTTGCTTCAGGAATAACTTGAGATTCTTCTACTCCTAACTTGTCCACAATAATAGCTTTTACTCTATTTGCTACGTCTGACATAATCTTAATTTTTTAGTTAATAATTTAGTGTTATTTTTGTGACCGCAAAGGAACACATTTTTAACGATATTACAACAATTTTTTTGCAAGTATTTTTTTAAATTTGCACAAAAATATCCAAAAGTGCGTAAATTTAACCTTTGTGAAATTTATTAACATTTACAACTTATTGAAAATTAGACTTTTATAAAAATGGCAAAAAAGGTAGCAATTTTTGCATCTGGCTCCGGTTCCAATGCAGAAAACATAATTCGGTACTTTTCCGAGACGAAAAATGTAATTTTTCCGTTTATTTTATCCAATAAAGCAGACGCCTTTGTAAAAAATCGCGCAGAAAAATTAAATATTCCATTCATTTTTTTTACAAAAGAGCAATGGATTAATGGAGAAATTTTAAATTTGTTGAAAAAAGAGGGTGTCGATTGGATTGTCTTGGCGGGATTTTTATTGAAAGTTCCGACAGAGATTATCGAGGCTTATCCTCACAAAATTATTAATATTCATCCATCGCTTCTTCCCAAATACGGCGGGAAAGGTATGTACGGAATGAAAGTGCATGAAGCGGTAGCTGAAGCTAATGAAAAGGAGAGTGGCATCACGATTCACTACGTTAATGAAAACTTAGATGAGGGAGAGATTATTTTCCAAGCAAAATGTGAAGTTCTTTCTACTGATTCTCCTGAAGAGATTGCAGCAAAAGTTCATAAGTTAGAATATGAATTTTTCCCAAAAGTGATTGCAGATTTACTTGAAAAAGATTCTAAACAATAGAAATTATATTTAGGTGAGTTCTATAAATTCACCATTTATAATTAAGAATGTAAAGTCAAGGAGGCAACTTTTCAGTGTTTTTTTATTTATTTCTGCAATTTGCTGTTTGGCAGTCGGTTACAGTGCTTATACAACTCCCTTCTTTCGCTCAGCAATTTACTCAAAATAAATTCAAAGATTCTGCAAAATGAATTTATAGAACCCTCCTTAAAATTTTTTATTTGATCATATCAATAAATTAGGATAGAATAAAGTTATATTATGAGAAAAAGAATTGCCATCGTTGCCGGTGGAGACCAATCTGAATTGGAGGTTTCTTTGCGTAGTGCTGCCGGATTATACACATTCATTGATGCTAAAAGGTATGAATGCCATATAGTTACCATCGTCGGGAAGGAGTGGTCTGTTGAATATTTGGGGAAGAGATATTCAATCGACAAAAATGATTTTTCTTTTTTGATTGAATCCGGAGAACGTATCTACTTCGATTTTGCCTACATCACAATCCATGGTGTTCCGGGCGAAGATGGTAAATTGCAAGGATATTTTGATTTAATCAGAATGCCTTACTCTTGTTGTGGCGTTCTTGCTGCTGCGCTAACATTCAACAAATTCTTTTGCAATCAATACTTAAATGGATTTGGTATTCCGATTGCAAAATCGATATTACTTCGTAAAGGAGAAAAGATCACTTCTGAATCTATCGTTGAGACGTTAGCTCTTCCTTGCTTTGTTAAGCCTAATGGCGGAGGTAGTAGTTACGGAACGTCTAAGGTAAAATGTATCGAAGAGATTGAACCTGCAATAAAAGCCGCCATGGTGGAAAGCGATGAGGTAATAATAGAATCCTTTATGGATGGAACGGAAATTACTTGCGGAGTTTATAAAACAAAAGAGAAAGCCACTGTGTTCCCTATTACTGAAGTGGTAAGCAAAAATGAGTTCTTCGATACTGATGCTAAATACAATGGTTCTGTTGAAGAGATTACTCCTGCACGGTTATCTGATGAAGTAACGGAAGAGGTGCAAACTCTTACCTCAAAAATTTATGACATTTTAGGAGCTAAGGGTATTATTCGTGTGGATTATATTATTACTCAGGGGGATAAAATCAATCTATTGGAGGTAAACACAACCCCGGGTATGACTGCCACTAGTTTTATCCCTCAACAAATTGCAGCCGCAGGTCTGAATATTCAGGATGTAATGGCTGATATTATTGAAAATGAATTGTCAAATTATTAAATAAATTTTCAAATGGCTTTTTATCCTCAACTAATACTTGATGCTTTAAAGCATGTTCGTTACCCAGGAACGGGAGAGGACATTGTTTCTGCGGATATGGTTGATGACAATATTCGCATTGATGGGAATAAAATATCTTTCTCCCTTTTGTTGGAAAAACCCAATGATCCTTTCGCTAAATCATTAATTAAGGCTTGCGAACAAGCTATTCTTACCTACGTAGGGGAAGAGGCTGAAATAAAGGGGAATATCGATATTCACTATAAAAATCAACTTCCTCCTCAACCCGAAAAATTACTTCCACAAGTTAAAAACATTATTGCCGTTTCATCAGGGAAAGGTGGTGTGGGAAAATCAACCGTCTCTTCTAACTTAGCAGTTGCCCTCGCACAAAAGGGTTACAAAGTGGGATTATTGGATGCTGATATTTTTGGTCCATCCGTTCCCAAAATGTTTGGGTTGGAAGATGCTCGCCCCTACTTAGAACCGGTAAATGGACGAGAATTGATTCGCCCTGAAGAAAAATATGGTGTAAAGATGCTCTCTATCGGTTTTTTTGTTGATCCTGATAGTGCAGTCCTTTGGAGAGGTGGTATGGCTAGTAATGCTCTTAAACAACTTCTATCGGATGCAAATTGGGGAGAACTAGATTATTTTGTCGTGGATCTACCTCCAGGCACAAGTGATATCCATTTGACAATGGTACAATCGGTAGCGATCACAGGGGCTGTCGTGGTAACAACTCCTCAAGAGGTTGCTTTAGCGGATGCAAAAAAAGGAATCAGCATGTTCACCGGTGAGAAGGTTAATGTTCCTATTTTGGGTCTGGTCGAAAATATGTCTTGGTTTACTCCTGCTGAACTTCCGGAAAACAAATATTATCTGTTTGGGAAAGAGGGTGGTAAACGTTTGGCAGAAAAGATGGATGTACCTTTGTTAGGACAAATTCCTATCGTTCAAAGTATTTGTGAGGGAGGAGATAAAGGTATACCGGTAGCTTGTAATCCCGACTCTATTATGGGAGATGCTTTTGCGAAATTGGCTGATAACGTAATTAGAAGTGTCAATGAAAGAAATCTCAATCTTCCGGAGACAAAAAAGGTGGAATTGAAACATAAATAGAGTTTAGCGTTTCTGTAATTTACGATATTTATTTTCAATAAGATATTGTAAAATTTTATTTGCGTAATTTCGGGAGGTTTACTTAAAGATTTTTGTTCTCACTTTTATAGTTAATTGTCTTTAAAGCATAAACGGTAATTTCTTTAAATTTCGATTCTTGTTTCTAAGTACTATAACATGAATAAATATTTTTTATTAAAAATTGATAGTAAATCAAATTTATTTTTACCTTTGCTACGCAGTGTAATTTCGTTTTGAACTAATTATTTTTATTAACATATATAATAGGAGATCATTAACATGAGAAATTTAAAATTAATTTTAACAGTTTTAGCTGTTGCTTTGTGCTTTGGCGCATGTAAAAAAGGTGGAGAAGCCGAATTAACCGGACACATCAAAATGGGCGTTGAAAACTTTAAAAGTGCCATTGATGGAGAAGCTAATCCTCAAATTCTGGATTACCGCTCTGCTGATGAATATAATGCAGGTCACATCCCTGGTGCAATCTCTATGCCGGTTGCAACATCTGATTTGGTAGAGGATTCTCAATACATGAGAAATATTCAAAGCCAGTTCTCTACCACAAAAAAATTGTTCATCTACGGAGGTACAGACTCTTGGGGAGTGAACGGAAATGTTTTACCTGGTCTTATTGCAGATATTTGGGGTAAAGACAAAACAATCCTTTTAGATGGAGGTTATAACGCTTGGGTGAAAGCAGGTTATCCTACTGAGTAAGAACAAAGCAAAATTAATTAACCATGAAAATAATTAAAGCTTTATTTTTAGTTGCTTTTACAACTTTACTCACCGGGTGTAAGTCGGACCCTGAACCTAATGAGCTTTGTAGTCACCTGAAATTAGGGGTCGAGTTGTTTTCTGATGCATTAAGCAAAGAAGCCTCTCCACAGATTTTGGATTATCGCTCAACAGATGATTACAATAAAGGGCACATTCCCGGAGCTATATCTATGCCGGCAAGTACCACTGATTTAGTTAGAGAATCTGAATACTTCAAAAAAGTGAGAGAACAATTCTCCACATCTAAAAAAATTTTCATCTACGGAGGAACAGATTCTTGGGGTGTCAACGGAAATGTTATACCCGGCATAATTGCATGCGACTGGGGTAAAGACAAAGCAATCCTTTTAGATGGAGGATACAATGCTTGGGTAAAAGCCGGATATCCTACAGAGTAATTGCTAAAAAATTGTAACAATAGGGGGTGTGTCAAGATTGATACACCCTTTTTTGTTATGTCAATTCTCGTCCTTTGATTTGGTTCAAATTCTTCTTGCAATGCTCTTTGTTAATTCCCATACAGTCATTTTGAACATAAGATAATTCCGACATTAAAACAATTTATATTAGTGTCCGATAAAAATAATATTTGAGGTAACATCTATAAATTACGATTTTTGTTTCTAAAGGTAGGTTCTATAAATTCATTTCGAGTAAATTGACCAAGGGGGGGCAAGGAAAATACTGAAGCCTTATTATTAACGGATGGTAATAATTGGGAAAAGCAAATTCATTTCATATAACAAAAAGAGACCTCGCAACCATTTAATAGAAAGATTGCGAGGTCTCTAAACAAGATAGTTTTATAAAAGCAACTTCTTCTGATGGAAATTCCAAAACATTGAAATCATAGACCATCACTTAGAAAAGCATCTTACACAGTTTGCTCAATATTCCAAACAAATGCCCTAACACCGATGGCTGGATTTCTCATATCCAATTTCTTCACTGCACTTAAGAGAGTATTCACTTGATTATCCTCTACTACCGTGATAATGGCAGAATTCATTTCCGGCCACGTGTGAGTTCCTCTGTGAGGGTCACCATTAACAGTTCCTCTTCCTTGAACTTGCTCAAAGAATGTAAAACCACGAATATTCAGTCTATCTAACATGTATTCTACACGTTCTGTATTCGCTTGATTATAAATTATCAAAACTGATTTCATACTTTCAATTTAATTTTATTCTACAATCTCTTCGTTTCGTAAAGAGGTATCCAATTTATTTTCTGACTTATCTTTGATGTCCATAAAAATGAACTGAGATCTAACATCTTTCTCTTTGTCTCTCTCTCCATGTTTAGACATAATTGCATATAAGACTGGAACAACAATTAGAGTAACTAATGTTGAGAATAACAATCCTCCAATCACAACAATACCCATCGGAACCCAAATTTCTGATCCATCACTTGTAGAAAGAGCCATCGGCAACATACCCAAGATTGTAGTACAAGCCGTCATCAATACCGGACGAAGACGAGACTGTCCAGACAAAGCAATTGCCTCATTCAATTCATAACCTCTATCTCTCATCAAATTGATATAGTCAACCAACACAATACCATTCTTCACAACAATACCTACCAACATGATTACACCCAATGCTCCAATCATATCCAATGTAGTATCTGTAATAAGCAATGCCAAAACTACTCCTGAGAATGCAAATGGAACAGACATCATAATGATGAAAGGTTTTGCGTAAGACTCAAACTGAGAAGCCATTACCACATAAACTAAGATTACAATTAACAATAACAATAATCCCATAACCCCAAACGACTCTTGCTGATCTTCATAACTACCTCCTAAATCGACAGTAATATCTGAAGGCTTTTCTACCTTCTTAAGTACATTCTCAATTTGCAGTGCCAATTCACCCAATGAAATCTCATGAGGAGTAACAGAAACTGTCAAATAACGTTGACGACTCTTTCTTTCAATTTCCGGTGGACCCCAATACTCTTCTATCTTAGCCACTTCACTCAATTTCACAAGACCATTTTGCGTTGGAATAGACAAATCCTCTATTGCATCCAAAGAGTTTCTGTTTTGCTCCTTCAAACGAACCAAGATACTATATTCATCTCCATCCTCCTTTAAGAATCCTGCCAACATTCCGTTCACCCTATTTCTTACAAAAGAAGAAACTGTTGCTGAGTTTAATCCGTGATAAGCCAATTTCTCTTTGTCAACAGTAATCTTTAATTCCGGACGGTCATCTTCACGACTAATATCGACACTACGAGCATTAGGAACATCTGCAACAATTGCATTCTTCACAGCTTGCGCATATTTACTTGTTTCGTCAAATGAATAGCCATAGATCTCTACATCAACAGTAGATTCACCACCCATACCACCTCCTGATGAGGTTTTTACCAAGTAATCAATAACCTGTGGATACTGCTTAAGCTCCTCACGAATCGCCTCAGCAATGGTCCAAATATCTCTTTCACGAGTATCCTTTTTATCCGCATTCAAACGCATCTCGATTGTATTATTTTTTGTCGAGCTGAACAACGCAGCCATACCCGCTTCATCATTCGAACCACAAGTAGTTGACAAGTTCTTTGTTTCCGGAGCAATCGCAAAAATTCGTTTTTCAATCTCTCGTGCAAATTTAGCAGTCTCCTCTACCCTTGTTCCTTGCGCTAATTCAATTGAGATATTCAAGCGACCACCATCTGTTGTTTGCATAAAGTCAGTACCAATCCAGCCTAACACCAATGGTAACATAGACAAAATAAATATACCTACCACAACAAGCATCGTAACAAGTTTGTTGGATAGACATACTCTCAACAAATTCGCATAAACCTCATCAATCTTATCCAATGCTTTAACAACATTTTTGTCATAAAAATTAGGCTCCCTCTTTTTCTCCACCAATTCGCCCTCGCTATTTACCTCAAATTCTTTTGCTTTCAATATCTTAGAACAAAGCATCGGAACCAAAGTAATAGCCACCAAAGTAGAAGTACAAACAACAATTGTTACAATCCATCCTAACTCTTTAAACATAATTCCTGCCATTCCGGACAACATAGTCAACGGAACAAACACAGCTACAATAACCAACGTAGTGGCAATAACGGAAATCCACACCTCATTAGTTGCATAAATAGATGCTTCTCTAGGATTCGATCCTCGTTCAATATGCGTTGTAATATTCTCCAACACCACAATCGCATCATCCACCACCATACCAATAGCAATCGAGAGCGAACATAATGAAATAATATTCAACGAACTATCAACAAATAACAAATAAATAAATGCCACCAACAAAGAGATCGGAATGGTTGTTCCAATAATCAAACTTGCACGCCATTTCCCTAAGAAGAATAAAATCACCAAAACCACAAAGAACAATGCATAAAGCACCGACTCTTCCAATGAATAAATTGCATTCTTAATGTCTGTTGACGAGTCATAAATCAAATTAATCTCAATATCAGAAGGTAACGTCTCCTTAATTTTTGCCAATTCTGCATTGATGTCCTTACAGATCTGAACAGTATTGGCTCCCGTTTGTTTAGAAACCATCATACGAACAGCATCACGACCATTCATCTTCTCATCCAATGTAAGATCTTTAATGGTATCTTTCACAGTGGCAATATCCCGAACAAAGATCTGTTTTCCATCAGGAGTTGTTGTAACAACAATATTTTCAATCTCCTTACTATCCAAGTATTCACTACGAACTTGCAATGCATACTGCTCTTTCTCCATCTTAACATTTCCGGACGAAAGGTTCAAGTTATTACCTGAAATAGCATTACCAACCGTTTCCAATGATATACTATAACCATCCAATTGGTTTTGGTCGATATCAACATAGACGTAACGAATTGGTTCTCCGGACAAAGAGATATTTCCCACTCCACTCACACGGTTCAACTGAGGAATTACCACATCATTCAAAATCTTATCCAATCCTGCATAACTCTCCTTAGCCGAGAACGAGAACTGAATAATCGGAGCAGAACTACTATTAAACTTTATAATCAATGGAGTAGAACATCCTTCCGGCAAATTATCCTTTGTCATATCAACGTATGAACGGATATCATTTACCACCTCATCCAAGTTTTGTCCCCACTCAAATTCCAAAGCCACCAAAGACATATTATCTTTAGAAACAGAGGTCATTTCATCCAACCCTTCCAAAGAGTTCAAACTATTTTCAAGTAGTTTCGTTACATTCGTTTCCACCTCCTGAGCATTTGCACCTGCATAACTTGTCATTACTGCTACATAAGGAGGTTCAATTTCCGGCATTTGATCAATAGGTAGTTTGATAAAGGAAAAAATACCCATTATCATTACCGCCACAAAAATCAAAATCGTTGTTACCGGTTTATTAATTGCGGTTTTATAGATACTCATTTCTTTCTTTTTTTAAAGGTTATTTTTTGATGGTATCTTTTGCAATAGAATCAACAGCCAAAGGAGACAATTGCTCTTCTCCAATAATTTCCAAACCGATTCCATCTATTAATCGGCTTTGACCTTCAACCACCAACTCTTTTCCAACAAGATTCTCTTCAGAAATTATTTCAACTAAGTTATTTGAACGATCTCCCAAAGTCACTGCTACACGTTTTGCAAATCCATCCTCATTAACAAAGATGAAACGTTCATTAGAACCTGTCAATTTCAATACGGCTTGATACGGAACAAACACAGCTTCGCTTTTTCCTACCGGAATCGTTGTGTGGATATACATTCCCGGACGCAAAAGATTTGAACCATTAGGGATTCTTACTTTACATTGGAATGTATGCGTTGCAGCATCAATTGTCGGATAAATAGTTTCAATCACAGCCGGGAATTTTTTATCCGGATAGATATCTGAAATCAACTCCAAAGACATACCTTTTTTAACTCGAGGGAAATAAGCTTCCGGCACACTGATTAAAGTCTTTAAAACATTAACTTGAGTTACAGTTAAGATAGGTCTTGCTGCATTAAACAACTCACCATCTTCAAAGTTCTTTGCAGAAACAACACCGGGGAAAGTAGCCTTGAAGAATGTATTATTTTGCAAAAATTCTAGATTTTCTTTTGCTTGATCGTATTGAAATTTCACTCCATCATATTGTTGTTGAGTTGTGTTACCACCTGCAATCAATGCCTCCATACGTTTCATCTCTGTTTCCAGATTAGCAAAAGCCAATTTTGCCTGTTTAAGTTGGGTTTGATCCATTCTAACAAGCAATTCTCCTGTAGAAACACGATCCCCTACCTCTTTGTAAATTTTTTCAATGATACCTGTCATAGATGGAGAAACATTCATTGTTTCGTATCCTTCCAAAACAGAAGTACGGTCAATCTTTCTCTCTGTCAATTGAGAACGGATAGAATCCACTCTTACTTTTTCCTTTTTATTGGCAACTGATTCCGATTCAATCTTACCAATTTTTGATTTGTTTTCGTCACCTCCACAAGCAACGGTTACTAGGGCTAAAGCAACGACCCAACCAAATTTAAAAACTTTCTTCATATTGTTATTTTTTTTATTTATTCAAAAGGATTTTTAATTCTATATGAGCATTAACCATCTCCAACAAAGAGGTAACGTAATCATTTTGTGCATTCACCAACTCTGTACTTGATGTTGTTACTTGCATACTGGAGGCAACTCCATATTTGAACTTTTCTGAGTAACTATTGAATACATTTTGCATCACCTCCATGTTATTGGATTGAATTTGGTAATTTTCGTAAGCAGAAGATAGATTGAAACGCAATTGCTTATCTTGGATCATCAACCCTTCTTCTGTTTGTTCTAAGGTATTGATAGCTGACGCATAATCACATTTTGCAGCACGCACCCCAGCCCAATTAACTCCCGAAGAAAAAATCGGAATAGAAAGTCCAATGTTCACAGTATGAGGTGGTTGCATATCCATTTTTGCCTCATCACCTACATAGACCTTTTTATTCAAAACATAAGCTGCAGACAATTGTGGTACGTAACTCATCTTACTGCTTGTAACTTGCTTACGAGCCAATTCAGTTTGCATATTCACCAATTGATAGCTGTAGTTATTGTTCAAATCCAACTCTGTATTCAATAATTGCAAGATTGATTCAAGGTTGACAATATCTTCCAACTTTTGAGTTAAAACAATCGTTGCATTGGGTTTAGCTCCCATCGAAAGAAGCAATGAATTGTATAGCACCTCTATAGTTCTTTCCAACGTATTAATTCCACTTTTCATTGCAGCAACCTGAATAGCGATTTGGTCTGCATCATTTTGCTCCGCAACACCCACTTTAACCGCATTTTGGGTCATCTCCATCAATTTCTCCAAATTTCCTAAATTAGAATTCAACAATGCCACAGAAGATTGCAATGCAAGGATATTTACGTACGATTTTTCTATATTGGCAGAAATTTCTTGAGCTGTTTTATTGATATTAACCTCTTGCATTCTTTTACTCATTTTCGCTAACTGCACTCCTACAATTTGAGCTCCACTCACAGCCATCGCAGCTGTTCCTCCAAAAGAGAAATAGGGAGGCATAGCAATGTTGGTAGAACCTGCTCCGGACATCTTTTTCATAATTGCTCCGGCAATATCATTCACAATCGGTTTCATCTCTGCAGGTACACTCTCAGGCAATTCCAATTCTGATTGTTCTGTAGAAGAAGAACCACCACCCATATTCATCGTCATTTCGTATCCACACATATTCGTGTAATCCGCCTTACCACTTATTTGAGGCAACATACTTGCGATTGCCTTCCATCTGTTTGCTTCTGCCTTTTGAACTGCAAACGACGCATTTTTGATGTCTCGGTTATGCTCCAAAGCATACGCTTTTGCAGAATCTAATGACAACATTAACGTGTCTCCGCCGGCTTGTCCATACGCAAGAGACCCACAAATCATAAGTCCCAATAGGCTTAAACATCTGAACATTTTTTTCATTTCCTTAAACTTTTATATTTTCAAGTAACTATTTTTTTTCTATTAAAATTATCAATCAACTTCATTCCCTTTTCAGTAGCAATACCCCTAAAAAAAAGCTCTGAATTTGTCCAAAAAACATCAGGAAACGAATATTTGGAAAAATCATAAAAAGAAGGATCTTTCAACGTTAACACAATCATGTAGAAAATATTTTTTAAAATCTCTACGTCGAATTCTGTACGCACAAAACCCTCTTCTTGCGCTGTCCTCAACACCGTTCCAAAAATTTCGATATTCTCTTTCTCTTTTCTCTCAACATCCGCTTGAATATTAGGAAACATACGCTTCATATCTTTGAAGAAATTGACATTTACAACCCTAAAGATTTTAACATTCACATAAAAAACATTCAACAGAAATTCCAATGAATTTTCTGATAACTCCTTCTTTTTGTCAAATTCTTCTTTTATCTTATTCCCAAATAGTTCTAAGCAGGATAAAACAAGTAGTTCTTTGTTCTCAAAATATTCATAGATAGTGCGCTTGGATATTGCCAATTCCGCAGCAATCATATCCATCGTAATGCTCTTAATTCCTTTTTCAAGAAACATTTTTAACGAACACTCTACTATTCTATTTTTTGCATCCAAATTCATACGATCCCATAGGTACCCCTTCTTACATAGAGATGAGGGTGCAAAAATAATAGAAAACTTTTAAGTCTGGTTTAGTTTTCTTAATTATTTCATGTTATTTAACATAATTTATATACCACAAACGCGCAGCATCCTCTACAATTTTAGAACATGGACGGCGCTCATAATATTGTTGCGTGCGTTCTTCCGGTTTATAAGTCTCCTTTTTATCTTCTGACAAACCCAATAAATCTCGACATCTCAAAAATCCATTTTGTTGTTTAAATTGTTCTGCCAAATCTTGTACAATTCTGTAATTTTCCGCTTTCCCTTCGCTATCAGAGGCTACGGTTGTACCAAATTTCAATCCGGCAAGAATAAACAAACCACAAGCGGCACCACAAGTCTCCCTCATTCTGCCAATTCCACCTCCAAAAGAGGCTGAAACTTTCAACGCCTCTTCGCGAGATAATCCGTATAGATCAGCAAATGCTGCCACTACCGCTTGCGAACAATTATATCCACTTTTAAACAATTCGACTGCTAATGCAATTCTTTCTTCTCCGTTTTCCATATACTTGATTTTTTTCACAAAGATAACACAAAGTATTTATAAGCTGTTTAAATTATATTATTAAATTGATTTTGAGTATCACTCTCTATTTTTTGCATCTTTGAGGAGTATTTAACCTGTTTATTATAGCTAACTTCTATAAATTTCGATTTTTGTTTCTAAGTGTAATAAATTCTAATTCGGGCGCATTTGAACTTATTTGCGCTATTTTGCTTATATTTACTCAGTTACGATACTCGCATCTCTCCCTTTCAAATATGGGTGAGTTCTATAAACAATCTTACTCAAATGCCCTTCAAAATCATCTCGACATAATTTATAGAACTTAGCAATACTTTTTTATAATAGTCTATTATTAATAGCAAATAAAATCTAAACAACTTCTTAGATTTTTTCTTCTTGATGTATTATCTTTGGAAATTATCTGATCTCTTGAGAAGACATCCAAAAGATTTTAAAATTTTTTGTAAAATTTTCGAGACACGATAACAATTCGACATACTTTTATGGGGTAAAATATTCCCAAAATATTGCTCTTAAATCTGAAAATAAAATGGTTAAACAACTTGAAATTTCAAATAGCAAACCTCTGAAAATTTACAAAGCGTCAGCCGGTTCCGGGAAAACCTACCGACTTGCTTTGGAATACATAAAATTGGTGATTTGTGATCCTAAATGTTACGACAAAATCTTGGCGGTAACTTTTACCAATAAAGCAACCAAAGAGATGAAAAATCGTATTATGAAGGAACTCTATGGTATTGGTCAAAATTTACCGGATTCAAAAGCAATGTTGCAATCTGTAATAGATGAACTATCTGAAAATCAGAATTTTATTCAGTACGTAAAAGAATCAAAATTATTTAACACCCTCTCTTTAGAGGAAAAAATCCCTGCAATTATTACATTAAACGCAAAACAAGCGTTATATAATATCTTACATGATTATAGTCGGTTCAGAATTGAAACTATCGACAGTTTTTTTCAATCAATTTTGAGAAACTTAGCAAAAGAACTTGGGTTGGGGGCCTATTTGAATATCGAGTTGGATTCTAAATCAATTCTCACTGATGCCATTGATGTTCTGTTTGACGAAGTGAAGGAGAGAGAAAAAAGATACCTTCTCTCATGGATTTCTCAATACATGAAGGAGCAGATTGAAAGTGGAAAATCATGGAAAATTCAGTCCCTATTGGAGGAGTTTGGTAAAAATATTTTCAAAGAGGAATACCTTCGTTATAGTCAGGAAATTGATAAAAAATTGAAGGATCATGACTTTCTGAAAGAGTACAAACGAGAGATAGCAAAAATTAAAAAAGAAAAAGTAAGTGAGGTGCAAACCATCGCACTAGATCTTAAAAATTCATTGGAACTGTTAGGCTTGGATGGCAACTCTATTGCGTATGGAGAAAAAGGGGTTTGGGGTTCTATTGTAGCTCTATCTACAATGAATGATATGGTAGCTATTGAAAAAGATCGTTCTGCGCGAGTTGCAGACTGTATGAAAGAGGCTGAAAAGTGGGTAAAGAAAGAGCTTAGGGAAGAGGGATTACTTGGAAATATCAGAGAAAAAATCATTCCGAAACTAATTGAATTAGAGACGGTTCGAACGAAAAATCGCGAAGTAATTATTGCTTGTGAGTTGGTTAATAAAAACATCAATAACTTGGGATTGTTGCATGATATTTCAAGAATTATTCACCTGATTAATAGCGATCGGAACACTTTTTTGTTGGCATACACCCCTACGCTCCTTGCAGAAATGATTAAAGAGAGTGATGCACCTTTTATTTATGAAAAGATCGGAAGCCATATAGAGCATATCATGATCGATGAGTTTCAAGATACAAGTGTAACACAATGGGATAATTTTAAACCGTTGATAAAAGAGTCACTTTCTCACGGAACAGGATTGATAGTAGGAGATCCAAAGCAATCTATCTATCGTTTTAGAAATGGGGATTGGCGAATTTTAGGAGAGATAAAAGATAGCAAAGAGTTTGGTAAAGTCACTCACGTAGAGACTCTTGATGTAAATTGGCGAAGCGAAAAAAGAATTGTAGATTTCAACAATAGAGTCTTTCAAGAGAGTTTAAAGCTTTTTACTTATGGAGAAGAGAACGTAGAGCATAAACTAATGCAACAATTGAAAAATGCTTACAGTGATTGTGCGCAAAAGAGTCAGCGTAAGGATGAAAACGGAATGCTGAAGGTAAATTTCATAGAAAAGAATAGTGATGAACAATCACTGATGTTGGAGCACTTAGTCAAAGAAATTTATGATTTAGAAAAAGCCGGCATTGCACCCAATGATATAGCAATTCTAGTGCGCACAAACAAGGAAATTCCTAAAATCGCCTCCTATTTTGCTGAGATTGATAAAAGTCTTTATCCGGGAGGAAATTTCGATTTGGTATCGGACGAAGCCTATCATTTGAGATCTTCTTCAGCGGTAGAAATTATTCTAAATGTATTGAGAGTTATTCAGTCTCCTGAATGCATTATGACAAAATTACATCTCTATCATTCCTATAAAACTCATGTCGAGAAAGTTAATCCGGATCAGGTGCTACAACTAAATTGGGAGAATGATGAAACATTTCTTCAGATGCTATCTAAGATTGAAAAGATTTCCCTTTTGCCTTTATACGAGTTGATTGAAGAGGTTTACAGGGTATTCTTAACCGACAATAACATAAATCTATTACCGGGTCAAGATAGTTACTTATGCTTCTTCATGGATAAAGTAAGTGAGTTTTTATCCAGAAATACTCCAAATATATCTTCATTGCTTAAGCATTGGGATGATTGTTTGAAAGAAAAGAGTTTACCTTCAAATGAAGGTATCAACGGAATCAGAATTCTATCGATTCATAAATCTAAGGGATTAGAATTTCATTCGGTTTTGATACCTTACTGCAATTGGAGTTTGGAAAGCGAAGTAAAATCCTATACTAAATGGTATAAAACAGGTAATAATGAACCATTTAATAAAATACCGATTTTACCTATAGAACACCAAAAAAAAGTGGCAAATTCTATCTTCAGTGAAGAATATACGGATGAAACCATACAAAATTTAGCCGACAATTTAAACATCCTATATGTAGCACTAACACGAGCAGAAAAAAACTTAATTCTTCTAAGTTATTATGATGCAAAAAAAGAGAGTCAAGGAATCCCAACCAATGTATCAGAGTTACTTTTAAGAATATTTACAAAGTCTGATTCATTTACATCCTCTTTTTCAACCGAAACCATGCAACTAAAAGAGGGTGAAATATTTGCATCTCCTCATAAAGAGAAAAAAACTTCGTCAAACCCTTTTGACCCGATTGGAGATGAAGTTATTGTTCATTATTATAGTACACGACAAAAGGCTCGATTTAAACAATCTATTAAATCCAATGAGTTTATAGAGGAAAGAGACGATGAAAGCAGTAATGAGTACCTAAACAGAGGACGATTACTACACTACTTATTCTCCAATATAGAGACGGTTGAAGATGTCTCACAAGCGGTTGATAAACTCTTTTTTGAAGGGGTGATTTCATCGAAAGAAGAGCGTTCTGTATTGAGTGATTTTGTCCATAAAAAATTGGATAGTAAAGAGGGGAAAGAGTGGTTTAAACCGGGGTTAACTCTATTCAACGAGTGCAGTATATTATTTCGAGATGAAAATGGAGAGTTACAAAGTCGGCGTCCTGATAGGGTGATAAAGGAAGGGAATAAAATGACTGTGATTGATTTTAAATTTGGCAAGCCCTCTCCTAAATATCAAAAGCAAATTGATGAGTATGTTTACCTGCTGACCCAAATGGGATACGAAGCTACCGGACATATTTGGTATTTGGGAGTCCCGAATTAAGATACTATAACATTCCCCTGCACACGCTCTGTACAAGGGAATGAATTTTACTCCTCCTCAAGTTTATACGGATGTGCCTTGGCATATTCGTATTCTTTTTCGGTGATTTCGTAACGATAGAGGTAGATGTCAGGACCATCTAAAACACAGTCATAATTGTCAGGGTCAATAACCATCTCATCGTGGTTTAGTTCTTGTTTATAACTTTCACATAAATAATACAATGTATCATCAAAAACAAGGTGAGTACAATAAGAATTAAAGGGTCCATATTGCAATTTCCTATAGTGAACACCTTCTCTTAATATTGAGTCTTGAGGCAAAATATCTATATTCACAATCTTACGTCCTTCATTTGTGTGACAATCACTTTCTATTCTTAATTTGTGTGTGGTACTATTAACAATCAAAAAATACCATTTTCCAGCCGGAAGAGCATCTATCTCGCTTTGTGTGCAAGATGTTATAGATAATAGAGAAATAAAAGAGATAATCACTGTAATTATTTTTCTGTCCATTTTTCTTTATAGAGTTTTAAAAGTGTATATATTTGAGAATTTGTTATATAAGCAGGTTTATTATTTAGCATGAATCTTTCAACATCACTATAACTTTTTAAAGTTGTAAGATTTTTATCGATTAAGGATATAGAATAACCATAAACATCATCAAAAGGTCGAGAAATATCTTTTAGCGATTGATTATAATCATCAATCATATCAATAAACATAGGAGAATATATTAAGGATATTTTATCGTAATTAGGCCAATGTTGATCGTCATATCTATTATCTAGTAATACTAATTCATACCCACTTGCACCTAATCTTTCATATTCTTGCAATGTTAGATACCAATCAACGCAAGAAGCCCAACTATCTCTTATAAACTTACTTGTATTATCATATTCATCTTTGCTCATTCTGCAAGCATGTGAAGCATGTGCTAATTCATGAATTGTTGTATTAAAAATGCTACTTACAGAACATATTCCTTGCGAATCTTTTTCATAAATCTTTATGGCTGAAAATATCCAACTCCATGTACGAACAATAGCAGATTGTGTTCCTCCTAACGCACTTCCATCCGTATCTGCTCCGGTTTGGTACGAAACTTTCAAGGCTTTGCTTGGACGTATCAATCCGTCTATGTTTCCGTGATAATATTTCAACAATGCTCTATGGATAGCAGAAATGTGGAGCGATTTTTGGGTATTTGAAGAAATGTTCAAATTCCATGCACTCTTGGTGTTATTCGGACCATTGTAATAGGCTTGTGTGCCTCCATCTCTGATATCCCAATTATCTCGTTCCCATTCTATGCTATAAGAGACATCTCTATTCCTTTTGTCAAAACTAACCTGACCATAAATATTGGTGATGGCTGTTTTCTTTACAAAAGCAAAAGTAGTAATCCTCACTTTTACACCATCCAATGGGATATAAGTGTTTAAAATATCATCGTATGCTTTAATTGTAGCCGTAGGAGTCCATTTGCGCAATGTTTCTGTTTGATCCATTTGATCCGGAGCATTCTGCCGAACGGACTCATTCAACAAATCTTTCAAAAAGTTTGACTCTTCATTAGAACTGCGCAAGGATGAACTTCCCCCCTCTTCAAACATCTCATTCGGCATGTAGAGTTCTTCCAATACCTCATAGTCAATTTCATATTTCCCCAAATCATGCTCCGCAGGAACCACGGTGTATTGCCATTGATAGGCATCCCATGGCAAAGATGGGTCGTGATAACTATCACCCTCCGTCAGTTCATAATCCCACGGATAAGGTGTCGGGTCTAACAATGTATCTCCTACCAACAACTCATATTCGGCAGAGTCTTTAGGTAAAAATCGCACATAAAGATGAGTAGCCTCTAACTGCGTTGCCGAACGTAAAACCATGCCATTTCGTTGCGCCAAAGAATCGGCTGCACGCTGCATGTTTCTTAACGTTACAGGACTGTTGATTTTCTCACCCAAGCGGATTTCACCCTCTTTAATACCCATTTCTCTTTTTGATTGCGATGAACCCACATCAGAATCAAAAGCCTCTTCATCTTCGCAAGAGGCAAAAGACAATGCCAAGAATGGCAGCATTGTCCAAAACAATTTTTTTCTCATGTTACTTAATTTAGTTAATATTTTTAACAAGACAAAGTTAAAACAAGAATTTTTAATAAACAATAAAATTATACAAAAATTTAACAATTGTGCAGATTTATATTGTTTTCAAGTAAAAAAATTCCCTTGTGCAGAGCGCACAAGGGAACATTATTTTTAAGCAACTGACTTCTTACTTATTATAAACAACCTCGATAGAACCATTTATCACCATTCCGTTCTTCATCTGTGCTTGGTAGAAATAAACTCCGGGATCTGCCATTCTGCCTTGTTTTGTTCCATCCCATCCGTCTTCACCCTCAAATACTTTTTGTCCGTAACGATCAAAAATCACTACACGATGTCTCTGTAAGAAACTATCATTAAGACCATCTTTTATGTAAGGAGTAAAGGCAGTTGGCAACTTAGACATAACATCAACCCTCACCCTATTGGTTGGTACAGCAGGACAAACGCCGTCTCCGATAACTACATAATAAGAAGCAGAATCTTCAGGTTGAATCATATACTCTTCAGGGAATTTATCAGTCAATTCAATAACATGAATACGGTCATCAAGAGAAGCAGGCTCTTTCACTGCAACCCCATCCAAATTAAATCCTGCCTCACCATCATACTTCCCAACAACTTTATACCAATGATAGAACAATGGAGCCGATAGTTGATGATCATCTTCGGTTGCAAGATTAAAATAAACCTCTTCTCCAATAAAGAACATTGCTGTATCTCCCTTATCTGCAATGACCAAGTTAAAGTCACCCTCTTGATGGCGATGATATACATCAACCTTAATCGGTCGATTATCTCCGGTTGTATCCGATCTACCACAAACATTTTCTGCATAATAGTAGAAATGTTTTCCATCAAAATCCAACGGAATCTCATCTAACGATTTATATATCTTATCCCCTAAAATCCAACCCTGTTCAGAGACCTTATTATTCATAGAATCAACAGAGACTTTGATTGGAGATAAAGGCAATGAATCTCCCGAACAAACATTAAATTGGTCTGCCCCATATAATACCGAAACTGACGGAGCATTCATTGCCAAGACAGAGAATTCCTTAGCAGTAGAGATACATCCATCTGCACTTGTCACTTTGAATTTATACTCATAAGCAGGCTCTAACGATGACAACTTAGACAAATCTATCTCAGGTTGAGTAATCCAATTAATAGTTAAGCCTTCAAAATCACCTTTATTAGATTGGGGCAACTGTGGAATATTCGCAACATCATTCAAACAGAATGAGAAATCCTTTACAGTTGGAGCACTCGGAACCTCATAAACCTTAACTGGTACCACTCCTTGCGAATCACTCAAACAACCATTAACACTTGTTACTGTATAATGATAACTATAATCACCTGCACTCAAAGTTGACAATACCGGAACCCCTTTAACCGGAGATTGCAACTCTTTATCATTGTACCAATTGATGGTAAGCGCATCCGCATCCTTACCATATGTCGCGGACAACGATGGTTTTTCTGACTTATTTGCACAGAAAGGATCAACTTTCAGAACTGGCAGTTCGGGTTGCGGATATACCGTTATGTTGGCTTGTGCAGTATCCGAACATCCTGTTAATGTATCAGTGGCAATTACATAATAGATACCGGTAGCCTTGTAACTTTTCAAGATAGAATCACCGGCCAATTGCCAAGCACCTGAAGAGTAAACAGGAGTTGTGTTCAAATCCTTAAAATAGTAATCCAATTGATAAATTGATCCTGAAACAGAAACTCGTTTTGTCAAATCAACACTATCCGCAGAACACGCATCAAACTCCGTCATACTAACAGCAATAATGGCATCTTTTGAAGTTTCCACAAAAACCATCACACTATCAACAGAATAGTTTCCACAAGGGTCTGAAAGTTTTAAATAGACTTTAGTTGTTTCTGAGATACGAGTTGTACTATCCGGTGTTTGGGAATAAATCAAGTTGTTGACATCCGCACAATTGTCTGCCAATTCACTCATCACTATCGAACTCAAATCAGGCACTCGATAGATACATCTTCCTTCGAAAACCGGAGTAACTGTATCTTTAGTCACCACAAATGTAGGTGCTACTGTATCACTAACAGTAATCATCTGCGTAACAGTGTTACTATTTCCTGTTGGGTCTTTTGCCAACCATGTTTTAGTAATTGTGTAACTATAATGCATACAATCATCCAAATCATCGCTTTGCGTACTAATGCTATCTTTTAAAGTCAATGCGATATTAGCAATCGGTGTACAATTATCATCCACCTGCGGCCACTTATGAATATACTCAGCATCACAATCAAAAAGAGTATCTTTCGGCACGGTGTTGAATGTTGGTGCCTCTGTATCGCGCACCGTTATCACTTGCTTGAGAGAGTCTGTATTTCCACTCTCATCTGTAGCAATCCACATCTTGGTTACTGTGTAATTGTAATAAGCACTATCGGCTGTATTTGTACTTTGCGTACTTACACTATCAAGTTTGATATCAATCTTCCCTCCGCTATTATCCGTTATAATCGGCCACTCTTTCAACATCTCGTCCTGACAAGCAATGGTTACATCCTTCACATTGGAATCGTCAAAACTTGGAACAATCGTATCCAATAAGGTTACATAACGCATACATGTCAATTCTCGATATGCGATATAGTTAGCATAATTTGCTTCAATTTTGTAGGTGTAATAGAGAGAATCCTTTCCTAAACCGAACTCGGATGCTTCATCGATTGCAACTTTTTGTTCGTCGTATCTCTCTGCATGGGCAACCTTAATTTGGCGACAAAAATCTGTTACCACAGAATCTTCGTACCCTAACTCAACCATTTCGCCAAACTTATAGGAGTTCCTTTCCGGCTCTACATAGAATGTATCATTTGTCACTATCGGACAAGTCAATGGAACACTATCTAACACCGTAATAATTTGAGATGCCTCACATTTATTCCCCGAAAGATCTGTTACCACCCATGAAATAGTGGTTTCTCCGATCGGATAAGGTTGATCCCAAACAACAGCTTCACCATCCCTTGTTCTTGCAAACCGAATGATTAATTCTGATGCTGAAGTACAATTGTCTGTTGCCCCAATTCCTTCGGCTGTCACGTCTCCCAAGTTCAACGCAACCGTTGCTGTATCTACAGAGCAAATTTCATCTGCATAAAAAGTGGTTTTACCCCAGAATTTTCCACATTTTGGAGAAACAGTGTCAAGCAATGTAACATAACGATGACAAGTCAAATTGCGCTCTGCAATAAACGAGGATGGGTCACGATCAATCTTGTAGATATAATAGATGGAATCTAATCCCAAGTTAAACTCGAAATTGTCCCCTATTGTCTTTCCATCGACAGTCTGACGTGCAGCATGAGAAACCCATTTATCACTGCGACAATTGTCTGCCACCAACGAATCTTTATATCCTAACTCAACTAAATTTTCAAACGTGTATGAACAATCAGTAGTGCGTACATAGAATGTATCGTTGGAGATTTCCGGACAAACTAATGGTACACTATCCATGATTGTAATAACCTGACTTCCCACACAGAAGTTACCGGACTCATCCACAACTTTCCACTCCAACTTGGTTTCACCAATTCTGAATGGAGCATTCAATGCCTCGGTTTCTTCTCCATACTTACGCTCCAGCGATAAAAACAATAGCTCATCACTATTATCAGATACACCCAACAGCATTTTTACCCTTTCAACCTCATCATCTGACAATTCAGTCCACGTCGCAGCCGGAATACTGAACCCAACCACTGAAGTATCAACTTTACAACTATCAAATGCGTAAAACAAAGTTTGAGGATTCCAATAGTTACCACAACTTGGATCTGTAATATCTTTTATGTTCAAATCCAGATCACAAACCTTTGTGAAACAACGTTCTTCTACGGTAAAGCGAAGCTTATATACTCCCTTCCCTAAACTGATGGAAGTATCTTCCGGCAATTTACTCAACAAATTCTCCCAACTCTTCTCAAAAATCGGGGTAAGTTTTCCTTCCGAAGAACGCTGATCAATCTTCAAACTGATTTTTGCTGAATCTGCACAAGATTGGAACGTTGGGAATGGCAAATAGACCAACGTATCCTTACTATCATCTTTCAATTCAATCACACCGGGAAGATCCAAACAAACTGCATCATTCGCCGTATTATTCTTGAATTTGAACAATGTATCAATACTCATACTACAAGTCAAATCCGCACGAATAACTCTGTTGACATTCAAAGAAACCGGCATTCGTTCTGTACCACAACTTGGCTTATCAAGCGCAATTGCAGAATTTTCTGTAAATGCTGCACCGTTCCAAGAGTACAAGTATCCGGTTGAATCAGCAGAAATTGTTACCTGACCATATTTTGAAATACAAACAGAATCTGCTCCACTTAATAAGTTACCCAACTCATCTTTCAACAGAACATCTACATCCGGTGTTTGGTAAGCATGGATTGCAACAGAAAGAGTTCTTTTTTGCGGATCATCAGTCTTGGCTGGATCTTTTGCCTCTACCTGAAATCTGTATGTTCCATCCAAATGATTTGGCAAGGTCAAATCAAAATAGAGCGTATCGCCTCCCACCGAAGGCGTGGTATCCACCTCTATCTTACTTATCAAATCTTCATCATCTTCATTCAAGAAAGACCAAACATAGCCATTCATTCCGTCGCCCAAACTCAACCCGTCGTAAGGAGTTAAAAAATACGTTCTCCTTGCAACATCTCCGGTCTCTTTCGTGACACATAACAATGTATCTGCCTTAGAGAGTCCGGCAAGTGTATCAGGATATTTCACACAATCCAACCTCTTGGCAAACTCCACGACAAAGGAGGTATCCTGACCAACATTTTCTGTCATTTCGTTCTTAACAATAGCTCTAAACTGCACCGTATCCGGATAAAGCCCATTCACCATCTGATAATTAAAGGTCACTTTATTATCATTCGATGAAAACACTTTAGTGGCAAAAGGAGTCCATGCGTTATAAACACCATCTGACGCCCCCACTTTCGGGTAATTCACTTGCCACTCTATCTCTGCCCCCTCTTGATAATGGTGAGCAGAAAGAGTAATTTGTTCTCCCGGACAACCTTGTCCTTTATCTATACAAATATGTTCGGTATTCATACCAACATAGTCCACGAAGATAACATCTTGATTGTCATGATTATAAACATTCGTAGAGAAGACATAAAATAGATTAGCAAAGTTAGGGTCATTATAATTAGGGAAAGCATTAATCTTAATGGTAAGAGTGTACCACCCATAATAATTCCACTTATCGCTACCGCACGTCAAATCTTGCCGAACCACACTTCCTGATACTAAATTAAATGTTGCTCCATTCCCAATTTGAACAGTAGCAGAATCTCCACAAAGAGTATCACCAGCCTCTGTAACTACAGGATCCTTAACAATTATTCCCGTAGTCGCAGCTCCTCCTGCCCCATTCTCAAATCCTAAACCATATGAAGCACCATGATCTTGAATCGGGTCACCACCCAAGTTTCCGATGAAGAAACGGAATTCCAACGAACCGGCACGACCGCGATACAACTCCCAAGGGAAGTAGAACATAACAGACCCTCTTTGAGAACTATTAGGACGAAGCACATAAAAAGCATTACCATCCGAAGTTCCCGTGGGCAAAACGGCATATTCATTCGCTCCCCATTTAGAAAAAACCGAATCTGTAATAAGGTAAGTATTGTTCGCTGAAAGAGTTTCATCATACGTCAACGAATTTAAATAACCTTGCGCAGAAGGCGGCAATGGTCCACCATCGGGCAAAATACGCACGCCGGAAAGAGTCGTGGTTAAAATAGACTCCGTCGCAAAGTTTTGATTGACAACAGAAGAATCCTTTCTATTGAAGTCAGAACCGATTAAACTCTCGACAGAACCATCAGCTGTAGATTGACAATTTTGTGCAACAAGGGTTTGGCAAGACAAGAAACCGAAAACTATAAGTAACAATCCTAATTTCTGTCTGAAACTGCTCCTGATTTTCATGGTAAATGAATACATTCTATAATTTTAAAATTAACATTTTTTTGGCATAACTCCTCATCAAAACACATCTCAAGACCTCCACAAGATTTTCATTTATACTTGTCAACTTCTATAAATCTTGATTTTCATTTTTTATGATAAACCATATTTCAGAGGCTTTTGAATTCATTTTATTTATTTTAGAAGCAACCTAAACATAACGTTCTTCAAAATCACCTCAACCAATTTATAGAATTAAGAAACTGTTTAAATTTTAAAAAAAAATACTTTAGAGTTTCACTCTCTTATTTTCTTGCATCTTTGGACTTCTTTTTTAACCTATTTTTATTATTCTTTTTTAATAATGTCCACTATTAACAGCAAAAAACAATAAAAATAATCTTAAAAATCTCTCAAATAGGCTCGAAATAAAATTTAAACAACATCTAAAAATATAAAATTCACTTCTTTAAGGGTGCAAAATTATATTTTTCGTTGATTTCCACAAATAAATCTTCAATTTTTATGCAATAAAACGAATAAATTTGAGAGAATTACTAGTATTTTACTATAGATTACAAATCAACACCCCACTCATTTAAAAGAGTTTTGATTTTCAACCCTGACAATTCAGGATTATTGTCAAATTCCTTTTGAGCACTTCTTAACCAATATTCTGAAAGCCTACTCGATTCAATGGATATAGACCAAAAATCACAAATATCATCTATCAACATTTTATCAGGGTTGAGCAATAAGTCTTTAATTTTCCACCGATAATTATAGAGAGTGTTTAAAATTTGAGGGACTTGTTTTTCAAACTTCACCCCTCCTATTTCAATTAATTTTCCACCAGCTGAAAACTTATCTCTTAAAGAATTATCTATAATAGAATACCTACTACACATCCACAATGCCGCTCTTTTATATTTCTGTTGGTATTTCAATCTAAAAATCTCAGTAAACAAAACAAATATTCGAGCCTTTATTTCTTCTTGTAAATCATAATCTATATCGCTAAAAAAACGTATAACGATAGATGAAGAATCTTCTGAATCAGAATCTCCTATCCACCAAGGCATCTCAAACTTTTTCTTTTTATTGGAAATCAGCGACTTCTTATAAAAATTTCTTACAATTTGGATTTTCTCTTTTTCTTCTTTTATCCTAAACGAATCATACTCTATTTGTAACTTATCAAAAATAGTAGGATTTGAACCATCGGCAAGGGACATGTCAATTAAATATCGAGGAGAATGAGTTACGGCAATATTACTTAAACATCGCTCATAAGGTCTACATCTGTACTCGGCAACTTCACCTCCCAATTTACCAAATAACATGTAAATTTTAGACACATCTTTTATTCTAGTAGATTCAACTATGCTACTACCCGTTGAACACCATGTATTAGATTTAGTCGACTTCACTTCAACTCCATAATATAAACCTGCTTGAATATCAGGAAATTTTGCGCCGGAAATGAGTTTAATATCTTCAACTCGGAATGGGGTAATAGGTGCAACTTCTTTTAAAATTTTTTCCGCTTGCTTTTCCAATTCTCTTCCGTCACACTGTTTATACTCAACAATATTTTTCCGAGATTTTTCATTGAAACACTCTTCTACCAAGTGCATAAATTCAGCAAATGCCAAATCGGCTTCTCTCAGATCCCTTTGTCGGATTTGTATTATATTCTCACAAATTTTCATAATTTACTTAAAATAAATAGGCCAGAGTTCCTCTAAACGCTTAGCTATATTGTATGCTAATATTGGAGGAACAGCATTTCCTATGACCTTGTAAGCTCCAGATTGATTTACTTGAAATTTTTTGGAGTATCCTTTGTACTTAACAAAAGGATAATCAGGCGGGAAAGTTTGTATTAACGCACATTCGCGTGGAGTCAAACGCCTCTCAATCATTCCAGCATTTAATTCATCAAATATTTTCCCCCCATGTTCTAACGACAATCTCCGAAATTCAATATTCCCATGATGTTCTGAACGAATTGTCGGGGCTAATCCATCTAAATTAATTTCCGTTTGTCCTTGACAATGTTTTCCCATATATTTAGCTTTCGAATGAAATCTATGAGAAATATCTAAACTTTCTTGGGGTTCTTTTAGCCCTGATAATACATCCCTACAAGAAATAGGAGTTAACAAATTCACATCTCCTACATTATAGTTATGAGTAGGTTTGGGATATGGATTGTATTCCTGCGGAACCTCTCCGAAGATTATTTTATTCCTTATATCTTCGCGCAAAGCACTTTTTCTAACTCCTATAAAAATAACTCTTTCTCTTGTTTCCGGAACTCCAAAATTTCCAGCGTGCAATATTTGTGGGGGAAATACAAAATAACCATCATTATCGGCAGTTGCAAAATCTCTCTGAATAATATTATGTACATCTCCTAAACTAACGAGTCCTTTTACATTTTCAGCAACAAAAATTTTAGGTTTCGTAATATCAATAACTTGTTTCATCCAATAATATAACTTTCCCCTTGTCTCTTCAGAAGGAGAAAACTCATCACATAGTTTTCCATCGTGACCTTTATCAGAAGCAAAACCCTTACGTTTCCCTGCAACGCTAAAATCTTGACATGGGAAACCTCCTGTAACTATATCAACCGTATCAGGAAAAATATCCGCTCCATTTTGATGCGCCTTTACTAAATCTACGATACTTTCCGTATGATATATTGAAACATCTTTTCCCCTTCGTTTCATATAATTGGTCCACGTCAAAACTGCATCTCCTAAAATATCATTTGCAAAAATTGTATTAAATCTATTTTTTTTTAACAATACCCAATCATTATCAATATTTTGTTCAATCCAACAATTTTCTTTAGGAATAGATTTTCGATGACAAATAAAACCTCCCTCAAAACCAATATCCATTCCGCCACATCCGGAAAATAGGGATAACATACTTATCTGATCCGTTGACAAATTTTTAGCATAGTTAAATATTGGCAATGTAAACGATTCTGATAAAAAATCAGAATGTTCAATAAAATCATAGTGCATTTTATCTTTTTCTTGCGACATAATATGTAATATGTTACTTACAATTATTTTACAAATATATTAATTATAATTGAAAATCACACCCGCAATTTGCTTATTTATGCTTTAAAGTCAAACATAAAATACAAGATTACAGCCTAAGAAAAGAAAATTATCTCGTTTTGCTCGAATAGGGAAAAATAAGAGACAACCCTACATTTCTGATTGTTAATTTCTCGTGAATAACTTTACGGCAAAAACTTTAAAATTAAAAATGAAAAAAGATACATTTGCAATCCGAAATTGGAAACCGGTAAAAAATAAAATTATGGCAGAGCAAAGTAGAAATAGTTATACAAAAAGAAATGAAAAAAATATTAGCGAATATGCAAAACTACCTCCTCAAGCATTAGAGTTGGAAGAGGCTGTTTTGGGCGCATTAATGTTGGAAAAAGATGCTTATAGTTGCGTCAGCGACATCCTTAAGGAAGGGTGTTTCTATAAAGATGCTCATAAGACCATCTTCCGCGCTATTGTTTCTTTAGCCTCCCGTCAAGAACCGGTGGATTTACTAACGGTCCCTGAAGAACTTAAAAAAGAGGGGGTACTCGAGGATGTGGGTGGTGCATACTACATTGCAAAACTTACTGCCGGCGTAACTTCTACAGCTCACTTGGAATACCATTCTCGAATATTAGCTCAAAAGTCATTGGCCAGAGAGTTGATTACTTTCTCTTCGGATATTCAAAGAAAGGCATTTGATGAGAAAACCGATATTGACGACTTGATGCAGGAGGCAGAATCGCGACTTTTTGAAATCTCTAACAAAAATATGAGTCACGACTTTCAAGAGATTAAATCTGTTTTGGGAGAGGCAATTAAGCGTATCGAAGATGCTTCCAACAAGGCTGATGGTTTAAGTGGTGTGGCGAGTGGATTTCATAAATTGGACGAAATTACTTCCGGTTGGCAACGTTCAGACTTGGTCATCATTGCTGCTCGTCCGGCCATGGGTAAGACTGCATTCGTTCTTTCCATGGTAAAAAATATGGCAGAACAAGGAACACCTGTAGCTGTATTCGACCTGGAAATGTCTAACGTTCAACTTGTTAATCGTCTGCTTACCAATGTGTGCGAAATTTCAGGTAAAAAAATTCGTGATGGAAAATTGGACAAAAGTGAATGGGATCAGTTGATGCAACGTTCTCGTATCTTGGAGGAGATGCCTATCTACTTAGACGACTCTGCCGCACTTAATATCATCGATTTAAATACGAAAGCCAGACGACTGGTTAAGGATCATGGTGTGAAATGTATTGTTATCGACTACCTGCAATTGATGAATGCAAGCGGTATGAAATTCGGCAGTCGCGAACAAGAGGTGAGTTTGATTTCTCGCTCGCTAAAACAATTGGCGAAAGAATTGGACATTCCGATTATTGCACTTTCTCAGCTGAATCGTGGTGTGGAAAAGACAGAGGATAAACGTCCCGGATTGGCAGACCTTCGTGAATCAGGAGCAATTGAGCAAGATGCGGATATGGTACTATTTATTCATCGCCCGGAATATTATAAAATATACGAAGATCCTAAAACCGGGGAAGACCTAACGGGTATAGCTGAAATTATCATTGCTAAACATCGTAATGGCGGTTTGGGTGATGTGAAACTTCGATTCAGAAGTGAGTTGGCAAGATTCCAAAACCTTGATGATAAAATGAATCTCTCTTTTGGGTCTGTTCAGCAAGTTGGGAATGGTATTGCTCAATATGGTTCAACTCCGACAATGTCATCACCGACAAATAATTTTGATGGTCCGGACTTCTCTGCCGGCACTAACACTACGCCATTCTAATTGTAAAAATGATTTGTTCGTTAAATATCTATAAAAAAAAGATGGAATAAGAAAACTTTTCGTTTCTTTTGCACCAATCGGAAATTTAATTTCCTTTTTCTTTCTTTAATACAAATTATTCATGAAAACAAATCGTTCGATTCTGACCTATTTTAGTGCAACGTATACAACTCGAAAAGTTTCGCAAACAATTATTCAAGGTCTTGCAAAATCTTATGAAGAGTATGACTTAACTTGCCAAATTCCTGCTGAAGATATTTATTGTGAATCTAATGATTTGCTTGTTGTGGGTGTGCCGGTTTATGCGGGACGGGTTCCACAACAAGCTGCAAAGGCTCTAAAAAAATTTAAAGGTCAAAACACTCCATCCATCATCGTTTGCGTATATGGGAATAGAGATTATGATGATGCCCTGCTGGAATTGCAAAACATTGTGGAAGAAAATGGATTTAAAACGATTGCTGCTGCAACTTTCATTGCTCAACATTCTATATTTCCGCAAATTGCAACAGGCAGACCTGATGCTGAAGATTATATACTCATAAAACAATTTTCTAAAGATTGTGCCGATTTAATTTCAAACTATTCTGAAAACATCCAACTTCCTAAATTGCAACTTAAAGGAAATTTCCCATACAAGGAATATAAAAAAATTCCTTTTCAACCAAGCACATTAAGATTGATTTGCTCAAAGTGTGGACGATGCGCACAACTTTGTCCGACAAAAGCAATCAATTTTGAGAAACATTGTGAGACAAACGATAATTTATGCATTTCTTGTGGAAGATGTATCATAGAATGTCCTCGCAAGGCTCGCCAATATTTTAATGTCCTACACAAAGCGTCTTTGGTGAAATTTACCAATAATTATGTAGAAAGAAGAGCTCCTGAATTTTACTCCTTCAACTTGAATGCTTATAAGTAATTTCCGTTAAATACGCTAGAAAGCATCTATTGCTCTCTCTTTTTATTTCGAAGTGATAACTGAAAGCTATTAACCAAATTTTGCCATACAACATACGTTGCAGGAGCTACTACTACTAACGGAGAAAAGAATGTTTGAGCCAACCAAATGGCTAATATCGTGTTTTTTTGCCCTAAAGCTTGAGCACTCGCGATCTTATTATGATACTTAGCTCCCATCAATCGTCCAACGCAAAATTGCAACAAACAAGCAAAGAGTGAAATTCCTGACATCGCAATTGCTATAGATTGCTGTGAAACATCCATGTTCAACAAATCTGTTGTTGTACGAGACATTAATAAAGCCAATGCTACGGTCCATAACCAAAATGAAATACCCTGTTTCTCTTTCAAAAATTGATGAATGCGAGGAAAAAACTTCAACAAAAGAATGGAAAGAAAAAAAGGACCTAAAACCAGAGGAAGGACCTTTTGCGAGATTATCCAAAACGAATCAAAAAAAGAATAGGTTGCACTTCCCGACTCTATCCCCACCAAAGATAAGAAAAGTGGTGCCGTAAAGGCTATCAAAAGATTGGTTGTGATGCTATACGTGATTAACCCTGGTACATTCCCTCCCAACATTGACGTGATAACCGGAGCAGAAGTGGCCGTCGGAATTATGGTACAAATCAAAGCTCCTACTGCTACAACCCCATTTATAGGATACAATACGAAATAGATGATGAGTGCAGAAATAAACTGAAATAGTCCCAAATAGATATGCCATTTCTTAAATTGGATTTGCCTTATAGATACCTTACAATAAACTATCAACAACATTACAAATAACATGTATTTGGTAATAAATGTAATATCCTTTAATGGCTCATCCATAAAATATCGGGTAATGAATGAAACATCAACAAATACCGAATGAAAAACAATCCCTATCAACATAGAGATAAACAAAGCATAGGTCTTAAGAAACTTTTTCATAACACCTTTTGGAACTAATTCAATTTTAAAGAGATTCCTGCTATCAAGTATCTGTGTTTAGCATTCATTTTCATCAAATTCTGCTTACGAATACCATACAATTGTGATATAGAATACCATGTATCACCTTCGCGAACATAATGACGATCTTGCTCTTTATTTTTTTTCTTCTTCTCTTCTAAATAGATATATTCACCCACTTGCAAAACGTGGTCTTCCGGCATCTCATTCAGATACTTCAACTCTGCAATAGTTAATCCGGTTTGCTTGGATATCCCATAAAAAGTATCTCCGGCTTTTACCTGAATACATTTTATTCCGTTCACTTTATTTCGTTTCAAAGCTGGTGGAGTCGGACTGTTTTGCGGCATTTTTTTTGCCGGATTCGGAGCAATTACATTCAATGTCCGAGAATCCGGTGTAACATCTTTCTCCGCTAGGTATCGCTCCGGATGCTTATCATACTCATACAACTTATTCTGTTCTATTATCTCCATCAAAAGTTGAGGATATTTAGAATTGGTAGCATAACCTGCCTTTTTAAGTCCTTTTGCCCACCCCTTATAATCAGTTATAGAAAGTTCGAATAGTTCTGAATACCTTGATTTGGTAAGAAATATTGAATGATCTCTAAATGACTCATCTGCATTTTTGTAAACACGAAAACACTCATTTCTTTTATCATCATCCTTGTAATATCCTTTCCCGGAATAATCTCCGGGACATTTAATTCCAAAATGGTTATTGGCTCTTATTGCTAAATCACTTCTTCCACTACCCGATTCCAAAATTCCTTGCGCCAAAGTTATGCTTGCCGGGATTTTATACAAATACATCTCCCGAATTGCCACTTTATGGTATCGCTCAATATAAGCTGTTGTTTGAGCAGACTGATAGGATTGAGCTACAAGAGAAATAACAACTGCAAAAAGTAATACAAAAACTGAAACGAACTTCCTCATAAAACTTTCTATCTAATCCTTCCGAATTAAATTTATAACCCTTGCCGGTTCTAAATATTCTTTCGAAAGAGATGATTCATATTTTGTTTTCGTTGTAAACAATATAATTCCATTTCCACCTCGCATACCTAACGACGCACAAGCTGGATTTGTTGATTTCACATATTCTACATAAGCTATCTCCATTACCGGAATACCTGAAACATCACCGGTTTCTACCCCATCTAAATAGAAAATCGGTGTTGTATTTCCATTTAATGTTACTGCTATATTAGAGGGATATTTTCTATATACAGCTGCCAATGCAGTCTGCTCTCCCGTTGCTTCTAGATCTTTTTGAGTTAAAATCGTACCACCGTAAAATGTAGAAATCTCCGGCAACCGTTTTTTCATTGTTGCCGTAATAATCGAATCTTTTACATCAATTTGAATATCATCCAATCCACCTAACGAAAAATAATAAGGAGCTGATGTTTCGTCCTCATAAAAAAATAGCGTATCTTTTTCTAAATCGGCTTTCTTGATTGAAAAATAACCTCTCTTACTGATTTTCTTTAGAGGCTGAGAGTTAATCGAAACCCTCACTTTCTTTACATCAATATCACCTTGTACAACTCCACTCACTAACTGAGAAAACGATGATAAACTAAAACACAATGCAGCGATTATACATAATAATCTCAATTTTTTAACATTTACACTCATACTCATTCTTGTTTTATTAGTTTAAGATTAATTTTTAAGCCTAATTTTGAATGGTCTATGGTGATCAATTCTTCGTCAAAAACTCCAATCATACCCTTAATACCAGAGCCTCGACCCACCATACGTACAAAACCATTTTTCGCAGGATATATCAAATAGTTATATTCCCCATTTTTCGTTTTCAGACTACAACCCCATCTCTGGGAATTTGCAGAAGTTTGATAAAGAACACCTTTAAATTGATCCGGAACATCTAACATCAATATACTTCTAAAATCATCCCTCAAAATATTCAATATCACCTTCTTATTTAATTTATCCATGCAACTATGCACAATGAAACTATCCGCAGAAAGTGAAAAGTCAAATATCTGCATACCAAATGTTGTCATCATCACAATTCGATAAGATCGTTCCCCCTCTTTTGATAATGCCAACATCCCTGAAAGTGTATTCTCTTTAAAGGTAACATCGGCTGTAAAATAGAGCGGCTGAACTATTGAATCAAAAACCGGCATCAAATTGGAGCGATAAGTACTGACAGTCAGTGTTGGCTGCATTCCCATACTTCTGTAAATCTTAGGAGTGCAACCAACAACCAACGATATCAATAATACTGCAACTGATAACTTCTTCATTAATTTTCTTATTTTACTGAAAATACAGAATCATCAATTGCTGTATTAAACTTCTTATTTTCAAAAATATACTCGGTATAATCATTGCTTTTTTGTCCTTTTTTCAAAGGCTCTAACATCTTCATCCTAACTACCGAAAAATCTTTTTTGTCCAAGTATAACTCTACCATATCTGCCACCTTTTTTATATTGGCTGATTGTGGATAGATCTTTATCAAATAAAGACCATTAACTTGAAAAAATTCTAATTTATACTCACTTCCCATTGCAGTGATATTTCCACCCATACATGCAGAAATCACCTTCTTCAACTCTGCCATCATCGGATTGGATGTTGCGTCTAAAACATTCTTTTTCCCATTAGCTTCCATCATCAATTTGGTACCATTCATCACCAAATTTTGCTTAAATGGAGTTAGATATTGCAAAGTTACTTTATCTCCTTTCTTATAGTAAAATTTCCCTTTAGAAACCATTTTACTTGCCATTACTGACATGAATTTCTCTTGGGTAAAATCACTTGAGATAGTATTGATTTTACTTGCAGATGCTTGCATCTCCGATTTAAGTGCATTCACATCTGAAACCGGTGTTACCTTCTCTTGTGCATAAATGGATACAGAGAAAATAAGTGTGGTTAGAATCAAAAAAAGCTTTTTCATATCTTTAAATTTTTATGTATATAAACCACCATTTACAGAAATAGTTTGCCCTGTAATGTATGAAGCTGCATCTGAAGCTAAAAATGCTACGGTTGCAGCAACCTCTTCAGGCTCACCAAAACGTCCCATTGGAATTTGCGCTTTCAATGTTGCCTCATCCAAATCCTGAGTCATATCGGTACGTACAAATCCCGGTGCTACCGCATTAACTGTAACTCCTTTGCGCGCCACCTCTTGCGCTAACGCCTTGGTTGCAGAAATTACAGCCCCTTTTGCCGCTGAATAGTTGGTTTGACCCGGTAATCCTTTTAATCCTGACAATGATACCATGTTGATAATTCTTCCTCTTTTCTTTGTCAACATTGGTTTTAATACAGAACGTGTGGTGTACATAAATCCGTTCAAACTTGTATCCAACACTTTCGCCCAATCTTCATTGGTCATCCATAACAATAAATTGTCTCTGCGTACTCCCGCATTATTAACTAAAACCTCAATGTATTCGCCTTCATGAGACTCTTGCCAATCTACTATCGCTGTCTCTACTTCTCCCGGATTGGCTACATCAAACTTCAATATCTCTCCATCTGAGCCTTTTTCACGAACCATTTTTAACGTATTTAATGCTTCTGCCTCATTAGATTGATAATTGATGATAATGTAGTATCCCATCTCTGCCAACTTCAAAGAACATGCTCGTCCAATTCCTCTTGATGCTCCTGTAACTAATGCTATTTTCATATTTCTATATTTAAATGTTTTCGAATAATTTACTTCTTAAATATTCTTGCATACGCGCTATATCCTCATATTTAGTAGTATCGTCTTTAAATACCGGGAAAAATGCTCGTATCTCATCATATATCTTTTTTGTCTTAGGTGCTAAACCTTCTGAGACCCCTAAACAATCGACAGCCTGAACTATCGACATAAAGTGAATTGCAAAGACTTGATAAGCATTGTCAATTACTCGTTTTGCCAATAATGCAGAATTTGTTCCCATACTAACAACATCTTGATTATCATTGTTATTCGGTATGGAATGTACATACATCGGATTGGACAATGTCTGACATTCTGCAGTTGTAGAAGTAGCTGTAAACTGACATGCCTGCATTCCATAATTCAAACCTAATACACCCATATTTACAAATGGTGGTAAAATTTCATTGATACGATCGTGAAACAAATAATTCATCTGCCGTTCCATCAACATGGTCATCTTCGTAATCGCAATCTTCAATTTGTCCATCTCAAACGACACATAATCTCCATGGAAATTACCTCCGTGATACACCGTCTGATTTTCAACATCTACAATCGGATTATCAGTTGCAGAGTTTACTTCATTCTCCAATACTCGCGCGACATTATTGATTGTCTCTAATATCGGTCCTAAAATCTGTGGAACACAACGCAATGAATAGTAGGGTTGTACTTTGTGTTTGAAAATCTTCTCGCTGTTATCTCCGGAATACAACTCATCTTCACGACTTCTCATCAATTTTCCTCCGTTCGAAAGGTCTCTTAATTTGGACGCAATCTCACTTTGTCCATCTTGGCGACGAACCGCATTTAATTTCTCCGACATGAAATCATCGTATGACGAAGCAATTTCATTAATCATAACTGAAGCTATCAAAGCCCAATCCAATAAGTTTTGAGCATCGAAAAGATTTACCAATCCTATTCCTGTCATAAACGATGTTCCATTGGTGACTGATAATCCCTCTCGAATATGAATTCCAATAGGTCTCAATCCCAACTCGTCAAAAACCTCTTTCGTGTTTCTTAATCGACCTTGGTAAGAAACTTTACCTTCTCCAATCAATGTTAAAGCCATATGCGCCAACTGTACCAAATCTCCACTGGCTCCAACACTTCCATGCTCCGGAATAAACGGATGAATCTTGCTATTTATAAACTCTAATAATAATTCAACTAACTCGGGATGAACCCCGGATTCTCCTTGAATAAATGTTCCTATTCGTGCTATCATCGCTGCACGAACATAAATATCAGGCAAAGGATTCCCTGCTCCGGCAGAATGACTTCTGATGATGTTATACTGCAATTGCTCTCTTTCATCATCACTTACTCGATATTGTGCCATCGGTCCAAATCCTGTATTGATTCCATATATAACTCTGTCTTTTGAAAAGTTATACAAAAAGTCATAACTCGTTTTTACACGATTCAAAACCGACCCTGAAAATGACAACTTTTCTGTGCCAAACAATATCGATTTAATATCTGATAATGATATATACTCAACTTTTTCTGCCATCGCTTTTTAGGGCTTTATACACCCGATTAACATTAATAATTTCAAGGATTCCTCCTAATTCTTCTCTTTAGATTGCCTCCATATATGAAAATCTCCAAACTTTTCATCACTCCTTATGGCATACATCTACTTTCAACGTACAAAGGTATAACAATAAATAGACAAAAACAAAGTTAAGTCAACTTCTATAATTTACGTTTTGTGTTTTTTTATCCTTAAATTCATTTCAAACTCTTCTAAAAAGCATATCATCTATTTGGTAGGGCCGTCTCTTGTAACATTGGAAGAGAGATTAATAGCCTAAAAAAACTTTTATAAATTACGATATGTGTTTCTAAAATGTAATAAATCATCGTATCTAACGCAAACGAAGGTGTGCCGTAATTAACAGTTCTTGTATAATCATTGTTAATAGATGACACACCTCCTTTCGATAAATTCTATAAATTACAATGGCGACTCTTTCTTTATCGCAAATTTAAACGCATTTGAAAAGATATCGACCTAATTTATAGACCTTGTTCAGAATATACGTTGATAACTCAATTATTACAAAAGAGCATACGATTAAAGATTTCTATTGCGCATTAGGACATTTTTCTCCTTTATGACCTTTCCATGGATGATGACCTTTGTCTCCCTTATGAAAATCGCCTTTAAACGGAGGTCTATGCATAAATCGGAACTTCTTCTCTATTAAATCTTTTTGTTCTTCAAGAGTCAAATTTTCAAAGTTGCTCCATTTTGCTTCGAAATCTTCTCTCATCTGCTTCATCTTAGCTTCTTGTTCATCAATGAATGCTTTCTTCTCGGCAAGAAATGCTTTTTTCTCTTCGACTGTTAAACTGTCAAATTTTTGCCACATATCGCATTTGCCATCTCCTTTAAATTTGTCGCAATGACGACCCATCTTTTTGCCGTCACAATGAGGTCCTCCTTTTCTATCGCATTTACCTCGCTCACCCTTTTGAAATTCCATCTGTTCGCAAGGCTGATTCGCTTTATCACATTTTTTTTCGTCGCAATTGCAACATGAGGTTGCTAATGACATACACAGCAATCCTGAAATAATTGTTAAAATAATCTTTTTCATACGTTCTAATCTTTGTTTATTAATTATAATCTGTTTTCTTTATCACCCGACCAAAAATAGAATCTCTATATAAAAAAAACAAGTCTTCATAGATGTTGTTCAATCAATCATAGATGAATAGGGATATTTTGACTATGAAGAGCTGATTACGTAATTTGTATTGCTGCCAAAATCCTATTTGCAACAACCCTCATCAGATGAACTCGCTCTGAGCCAACAACATTATGTTTATGTCCCGGAAAAACATAATAATCAACATCGATTCCTTTCTGATTACAATATTTCACAAGGGTTAACGTTTGTTGCCATAAAACAACAGGGTCATTGTCACAATGAATCAAACATAATTGATTGTCTTTCAAATGCTCTGATAAAAGTTCTGGTATAGAATTTTCGATGTATCCTTTGGGATTCTCTTGCGGTGTTTGCATATATCGTTCTGTGTACATCACTTCATAATAACGCCAATCGATAACGGCTCCTCCTGCTACTGCTTTGCGGAATCTTTGTGGTTGCGAGAGAAGTAAACGCATAGTCATAAATCCTCCAAAACTCCAACCATATAGGGCTATATTATCAACAGAAATTCGCTTTTCTCTATCCAATAACCAATCTAATGCCTTTAAATAATCTTTCGTCTGCATCTCTCCTATGCTTCGCCAAATAACAGACTCAAATTGCTTGCCCCTATTGTCCGAACCATGAGGGTCTATGCAAAAAGTCACGCAATCATTAAGTGCCATCATCTCCTCAAACCCTTTCGTTCCTGACCCCCACTCATTCCGTATTAATTGAACATGCGGCCCCCCATATAAATAGAAAACAAGCGGCCAATTCTCTTTTTCTGCATAATGTTCCGGATAGGTTATTCGATAATATACCTCATCTCCATCTATATTCAATGTACCAACCTCCTGTTGGGGGAAATTATAGTGATGATAGGGGTCTTCTAATTGATATATCTCTTGATGCGATGTTTCGTTCTCCGTAAACAAAATGAGTTGACCGGGGTTAATCCTACTACTATGTATGGCAATTGAATAGTTAGCTTGCAAATGTATGAATAAATTTGTTGTGCCTCGTTCTGAGTAAATAGTACGTATTTGTGTAGGTGCAGTTAAATTAACTGCAAAAACAGACCTGTCAATCGGGGTCGGAAGTGTCGCTTGAAAAATAATTTCATCTCCTTTGCTACCAATTAGTTTTGTCACCTCCCACTCTCCTTTTGTAATTTGACGAACCTCACAAGTTTGGGTATCAAGTTGATAAAGATGATTGAAATTATCTCGTCTCGACTGAAAAATTATTTGTTGATTACTGAAAAAATAGAGTTCATATTGTGGTTCTACATACCGAGCATCCTCTTCTGTATAGAGCAATTTTTTAAATTTACCGGTAGATGCATCATAACTTTTTAATTGGTACTTTTGCTGATTTCGCTGAAGTTCTGCAAAAAAGAGAGAATCTGAATCCGGACTCCACGTTAAACACGCTTTGTATGACTCGAAATGATTAAAATCATCATTCATCTCCGTTTGCGTATCTATAACAATTGTACGATGACCGGACAGAGAGGCTACTCCTATTGTTACCGACTCACTCTTTTGCCCCGCCATCGGGTACTTTATCATCTCAACCTCAGCAATTGGCTCCTGAATATGAACGATAGGATAGGATGTAACATTTGTCTCATCAATACGATAAAAAGCTAACTTTTGAGCATTAGGCGACCAAAATAGGGTTTTCGAAATACCAAATTCATCACGAGAGGGAATCTTGCCTATCGTTATATTCTCATCTGATTCTTCGTAAAGTAAAATAGGTTCTTTCTCCCTATTCTTTACCCAAATCTGGCTCTGATATGTATAAGCCACCCACTCTAAATTGGGATGAAATGTTATATTGTTTGCATAAGACGGAATCTTACCCCAAACAGAGATTTCCCCTCCTGATAAGGCTATTTGATAAACAACGTTATTTTGAATAAAAACAGCTCTTTCATCTTTTGAAAAAGTAAGAACCGGGATCTCATTCATCTTAATCTTTAGAATATCTAAAATTGTAGTTAAAGAGAAATCCCAACGTAAAGAATTACCTCGTTCTCTACACTCTATTCGTGCATTATAGCATAGAATAAAAAAATGGGAATAGACCTCTATTTGTAAAGGTAAATCGGGTAGAAACGTATGGTAATTTTTTCCTCCCGGAATGATATCTTCAAGGGTTAATTGTTTCATTATCCGTTCAATTCACTTAACTCCAACCATCTTAACTCCTTCATATCCAATAGTTCAATAATCTCTCCTATTCGATTGGATTTTTTCAACATATCATCATTCGAAAGTGTACCGGAGCAAAGCAAAGTTTCCAAACTCTTTTTTTCCTCCTCCAATTGAGCAATCTCCTTCTCCAACTCTTCAAATTCTCGCTTCTCTTTATAACTCATCTTCACTTTGGGACGATTACTATTTCTATCTTCAGAAGAGACCGGATTCGATTTTTTTACACTCTCTTTCTCTTCTCGCTCTTGCTCCTCTTTCACCTCTCGCCATAGACGATAATCAGTATAATTACCCGGGAAATCTTGGACATTAGCATCTCCATGAAAAACAAAAAGGTGATCCACCACTTTATCCATAAAATAACGGTCGTGAGAGATAACAATTACACAACCTTTGAAAGATTGCAAATACTCTTCCAACACATTCAAGGTTACAATATCTAAATCATTCGTTGGCTCATCTAAAACCAAAAAATTGGGATTCCGCATTAATACGGTACAGAGATAAAGTCGTCGTCGCTCTCCTCCACTTAACTTGGCAATGTAGTTATGCTGCGTCTCCGGAGTAAACAAAAAATGTTGTAGGAATTGTGAAACATTCAATTTCCGACCATCGCCCAACTGCACCTCTTCAGCAATCTCCCGAACTGCATCAATAACCTTCATCTGATCATTGAATTTCATTCCTTGCTGACTATAATAACCAAATCGAACAGTCTCACCAATATCAAAACTACCACTATCCGGCATCTCTTCGCCAATTAACATTTTTACAAAAGTCGATTTCCCTGTTCCATTGTTACCAACGATACCCAATTTCTCGTACCTGCTAAAATTGTAGTAGAAATTATCCAATATTTTTAAATCTCCAAAGCTCTTGCTGATATACTTTGCTTCAAAAATCTTGCTTCCCAGATATCCGGCTTTTACTTCCAACTGAACATTTTCTGTCCTGCGATTCCCTTTTATCTTCTCCTCCAATTGATAAAAAGAATCTATTCTGTACTGTGCTTTCCCTGCTCGGGCTTGTGGCTGACGTCTCATCCAATCTAACTCTTTGCGATAAAGGTTGTTGGCTCGAGCTAGTTCTGCGTTTTGATTATTAATTCGCTCCTGTTTTTTCTCTAAATAGTAGGAATAATTTCCTTTGTAGGAGAATAGTTGTTGCTGATCTAACTCCAATATCTCGTTGCAAACTCGGTCTAAAAAATAACGATCATGTGTAATCATTAATAACGCTAATCTACTCTTTCTTAGATAGTTTTCCAACCACTCCACCATTTCTAAATCAAGATGATTGGTGGGCTCATCAAGAATCAAAAGATTGGGCTGACTCGCTAAAACCTGCGCCAAAGCAATTCTCTTTATTTGCCCTCCGGAGAGATTATCAGTAGGCAAGTCCAACTCATGAATCTTAAGTTTTCCCAGCAACTGCTTCATACGAAGCGGGTCTTCACTCTTGTCACAAATAGATTGAATGGTTGTACCTCTCTCAAATTTAGGATCTTGCACTAAAATCCCAACCTTAAGATCTGTACGAAACGTAACACTCCCCTCGTCATACGACTCTTTTCCTGCAATAATATTCAATAACGTACTTTTTCCAGCTCCGTTCTTTGCAATCAAAGCCGTGCGTTGATTTTCAAATATCCCAAAAGAAATGCCTTTAAAAAGGAGGTTGTCACCAAATGATTTGGTTAAGTTATCTACTTGAAGGTAATGAAGAGCCATCTTGTTTTTTCTACAAATTTATTAAAAAATTCCAACATATAAATACCACAAAACTGCCTTGGCAGATATACCTCTTCATAAGAGGTTGAGCAATTTATCAAAATTACTTAACGAATGTCGTCAATAAATATCGCACCCACTTTGGAGTACATTTGCAACAAACAAACTCAAATGTCTTCAAAATCGGTGCGATTTAATTTATAGAAGATGTAATTAAAAATTATCTTCCAAAATTCTTTTCAAGACGGTTTGACAAGATATCTCACGATTAGCAGCCTCCGGAATAACTAATGATTGAGGGCTTTCAATCACATCATCCGTAACAATCATATTTCTACGAACCGGTAAGCAATGCATAAAATGAGCATTATTGGTTAAAGCCATTTTCTCTGAACTAACCGTCCAATTCATATCTTTGCTCAATATCTTTCCATAATTAGGATCCATATATGCCGACCAATTCTTCGCATATACAAAATCAGCACCTTTCAATGCTTCATCTTGATTATAAACAACCTTTGCTCCTCGAACAAATTTAGGATCCAATTCATACCCTTCAGGATGCGTAATCACAAAATCAACATCTGCTTCATTCATAAAATCTGCAAACGAATTAGGTACAGCTTGTGGCAACGCTTTGGGATGAGGAGCCCACGTTAAAACCACTTTAGGTCTTGCTACCTTTTTATGCTCTTCTATCGTTATCAAGTCGGCAAACGCTTGTAGAGGATGAACCGTTGCAGACTCCATACTAAACACAGGTTTCCCTGAATACTTTATAAATTGATTTAGTATTGTCTCTTGATAATCGAACTCTTTATTCTCAAAATTGGCGAAAGAACGAACTCCAATCACGTCACAAAACTGAGCCATCACCGGAATTGCCTCTAAAAGATGCTCAGACTTATCTCCATCCATAATAACACCTCGCTCTGTCTCCAATTTCCATGCACCCTGATTAACATCTAACACAATGGTATTCATCCCTAAGTTCATACCTGCTTTTTGCGTACTTAAACGAGTTCTCAAACTATTATTAAAGAAAACACAAAGCAACGTTTTATTTTCACCTAAGTGTTTATAGGCATAACGATTTTTCTTAATCTCTAATGCCTCTTGTACCGCCTTATTTAAGTCGCCCAAATCGGAGGCTGTCATAAATGTTCTCATATCGTAACTATTAAATAATAACTAACTTCTTACCTGACCATTCCCTTTAATAATCCACTTATAAGTTGTAAGTTCTTCAAGTGCCATTGGTCCTCTCGCATGCATTTTTTGAGTAGAGATTCCTATCTCCGCTCCTAATCCAAACTGTGCACCATCAGTCCAAGCCGTAGTGGTATTGGTGTAAACGCAAGCTGCGTCCACTTGATTATCAAAGGTAGCTATTGCAGCATCATCCGAACTAATAATTGCCTCGCTATGTTTTGAACTATATTCTGAAATGTGGTCAATAGCTTGCTCTATACTATCCACACACTTCACGGCCATCTTATAATCCAAAAATTCTTTACCAAAACATTCCGAAGTTGCATTTTCTAACAACTCATCAGGATAATTCCCTTTTAGAGCACCATAACTAATAGAATCTGCATACAATACCACATTTTTCGCGGCCAAGGCTTTGCATAGTGCCGGAAGATCTGATAATCTATTCTTATGAATCAATAAACAATCCAAAGCATTACACACACTCACACGTCTTGTTTTCCCATTAAAAATAGCATCCGATCCGATTTTTAAATCTCCCGACTCATCAAAATAAAGATGACAAACACCTGCCCCGGTTTCAATTACCGGAACTTTTGCATTGTCTCTGACAAAATTGATAAGTCCGGCACTACCGCGAGGAATTATCATATCAATATAATCCACAGCAACCAACATCTCTCCCGTAGCCTCTCTTCCTGCCGGCAATAGAGCAACAATATTTTTGTCTACTCCGAATTTTTCTAACACCGAATGGATAACCGAGACAATAGCTGTGTTGGATGCATGCGCATCGGTACCTCCCTTAAGAATAGAGGCATTCCCCGACTTTAAACAGATAGAGAAGACATCAAAACTTACATTCGGCCGTGCCTCATATATGACACCAACGACACCAATCGGAACCGAAATACGTTTTAATGATAATCCATTGGGTCTGACACTCTCTTTCAGCACCTTACCTAACGGAGATGGTAAACTTGCCACATTGCGAATATCAGATGCAATCCCTGATAAACGCTCCTTGGTAAGCAAAAGACGATCATACATCGGATTCGACTTATCCATCTTATCCAAATCTTTTTGGTTCTCTGCCAAAATAAAATCTGCTTGCGCTTCTGCCTCATCTGCTAATGCCAACAAGATATTATTTATTGTCTCATCACTCATACAATTCAATGAACGTGATGCTCTCTTTACTGCTGCAAAAATATTATTCAAATTCATACCTTATCGAATTAAATAAAACAACCTATCTAACAAAGACAACATGGAAGGAATCAAAAAATATACAAATAATCGTAATGGATAATCGGTTTCTTCCCCTTTTTCCCAATAAATAATTCTGCATCTGAACTTTTATATTGGGTCTTCCCTACTCCAATCTGATTCCCATTTTCATCCATCACCTTAACTATATCATCTTTTTCAAAATTCCCTTCGATACGAGTTACTCCCACCAATAAGACCGACGAAGCTCCATCTCCTTCTACAATTGCTTGACGAGCACCCTCATTCAAATAAATCTCTCCTCTTGCAAATCCCTCACTATGAGCTATCCATTTCTTTACACTTGTAGCAGGTTCATCAGACGGAATAAAACGAGTACAAACAATATCCTTCTCATTCAACAACAAGTCAACCAACACACCATCGCGCTTACCATTAGCAATAATCACCTCTAACCCCTCATCAGCCACTTTACTGGCTATGTTGGTTTTTGTTTGCATTCCACCTCGTCCAAAAGAGGATTTTGATGTTTGAATATAGGATGATAAATCTCTCTTCCCCGGTAAAACTTCCCGAATAACCGAAGAGGTCGGGTCGGAAGGATTTCCATCAAATATCCCATCGATATTACTTAAAATAATCAATTTCTCTGCCCCCATCATAGTTGCAACAATACCGGACAACTCATCGTTATCAGTGAACATTAACTCTGTAACAGAAATTGTATCATTCTCGTTGACAATCGGCACAACATCATGCTGAAGCATCACCTCCATACAATTCCTTTGATTCAAATAATCCGTGCGAGTGCTCAAACTCTCTTTCGTTGTCAAGACTTGTCCACAAAAGATTCCTTGTTTCCGGAAAAACTCATAATAGTGATTTATCAACTTTGCCTGTCCAACAGCAGAAAAGAGTTGACGGGCAGATACTGCATCCAATTTATTGTCCGGGAGCATAGCCCGACCGGCTGCAACTGCTCCGGAAGAGATAAGAATCACCTCAATCCCCGCTTTATGCAAAATAGAGACTTGTGACACCAACTGCTCTATACGGACCAAATCCAAGCCCCCCTCAGAAAGTGTCAATACATTACTACCAATTTTTATCGCAACTCTTTTTATCATATTTCATCAAAACCTATTTACAACTACCTCTTATTTAGATGATTCAGATCGAATCTCTTTCCTTTTAATCTTACCACTGATGGTCTTCGGCAACTCATCAACAAATTCAACCACACGAGGATATTTATAAGGAGCTGTTGTCTTTTTAACGTGATTTTGAATCTCCTTTATCAACTCTTCACCGGCTTTTTCTTTGTAGTCGGGAGCTAAAACAATTGTAGCTTTCACCACTTGTCCCCTCACCTCATCCGGCACGCCGGTAATGGCACATTCAACTACAGCAGGGTGTGTCATCAATGCACTCTCCACCTCAAACGGACCAATACGATATCCGGAACTCTTGATAACATCATCCGTACGTCCGACAAACCAATAATAGCCATCCTCATCTCTCCAAGCCACATCTCCGGTATGATATATACCATCAGCCATCACTTCATTTGTTTTCTCTTCATCTCGGTAATAACCTTTAAAAAGTCCTATTTGAGGTCGTCTATCCATACGAATAACTATTTCACCTTGTTCTCCATCTTCTACCGATCTACCATCATGAGAAATCAAATCCATATCATAAGCAGGATTAGGAATTCCCATAGAACCCGGTTTAGGCTCTATCCACGGGAACGTTGCAATGGTTACAGTGGTCTCTGTTTGTCCAAATCCCTCCATTAACTTAATTCCTGTCTCTTTATAAAAAGTTTCATAAACATGAGGATTCAACGGCTCTCCTGCTATTGTACAATACCTCAAAGAAGACAAATCATACTTCGATAAATCTTCTCGAATCATAAACCGGAATACCGTCGGTGGTGCACAAAATGATGTGATACGATATTTCTGAATCATCGCCAACATATCTGCCGGCGTAAACTTCTCATGATCATAAACAAAAACAGATGCTCCTACAATCCATTGTCCATACAATTTTCCCCATGCAGCTTTCCCCCATCCGGTATCAGCAACCGTCAAATGTAAACTATCCTCCGATAAATCATGCCAATATTTAGCCGTTACGATATGTCCTAACGGATAGGTATATGAATGTACAACCATCTTAGGATTTCCGGTTGTTCCCGAAGTAAAATACATCAACATCAAATCATCATTGCTATTTTTCTCTGGACGAACAAATGGAGCTGCACCCTCTAATCCCTTATGAAAATCACTCCAATTCTTAGGAATAGTCGGACCAACTGAGATGCAATGTTCGATAGAAGGCGATTCTGCGAGCGAAGAAGAAATATGCTCCACAATCAAATCATCTCCCACAGCAACAATCGCTTTAATCGTTGCGGCATTGGCACGATAAACTATATCCTTTTTAGTTAACAAATGAGTGGCAGGAATAACAACCGCATTTATCTTATGCAAAGCCACAATGCTTATCCAAAACTCATAACGTCTCTTTAAAATCAACATAACTTTATCTCCCTTCCCAATTCCTAAAGATTGGAAATAAGAGGCTGCCTTGTCGGTCTCTCTCTTTATATCTGCAAATGTGAAATCAATATGTTCACCCTTGTCATTTGTCCAACGTAACGCAACTTTCTCCGGAGCTTTTTCTGCCCATGCATCTACTACATCATAACCGAAATTGAAATTTTCGGGAACATTGAGTTTGAAATTAGCTTTAAAATCCTCATACGATTCAAACTCTGTTTTATCTAAAAATTTTTCTAACATATCAATGATCGGGATACCCCGTATTTATTTTACTGATTAGATTGTTTCAAATTTCTATTTAACGAATTTGAAGAAACACTCTTCAAATTCATCCTAAAGAATGATGGCAAGAAATTTTACCGGTTGATTATTCAATGCTTTCATTCCATGCAATTTATTGGAATCAAAATAGATGCTATCGCCCTCATTCAACGTCAATTCTTTCCCGTTGATACTCAACAACAATGTCCCTTCCAATACCATATTAAACTCTTGCCCCGGGTGAGAGTTCAAGTGGATTGGTTTGTCATTGGGTTCAACTGTAACAACAAAAGGATCCGCCTTACGATCAATAAAACCGGCAGCTAAAGATTGGTATTTGTATGCTTTAGTTCTCTCCATGGCTGTACCCTGCCCCTTACGAGTTAGGTAATAAGTTTTCATATGAGGCTCATCACCAAATAACAAGGTGGTCAATTCTACATCACAACCTTGAGAAATACAATGCAAAATGCTCACGGGAATATCTTTATCTCCGCTTTCATACTCGCTATATTCACCGGCTGTTACAGAACAAATCTTTGCCATTTGCTCTATAGATAATTCCAAATCTTCTCTCAAACCTCTCATACGAGAAGCAATTTGTTTAATTTGCTCGTTAACCATACGATCTATGTTTATGGGAGATACTCCCCAATTGATACTACGTTACTTCTATGAATTACGATTCGATATTATAAATTTTAAAATCCGTTATGGATGTTTTTGAATTTATTTTTTTCTATTTGTTTGTATTGGCTTTAATGCCTTGAATTACCGCATTGGAAAAACCATACTCTTCCATCTTATTCAAGCCCTTAATAGTCCAGCCTCCAGGTGTGGTAACTTTATCCACCTCTACCTCGGCATTTTCTTTGTTTTGCAATAACAGTGAGGCGGCTCCAACCATAGTCTGAGCTATCACCTCTTGAGCAATATCCGGACGAATACCTAACTCTACAGAACCCTCTACTGCCGCTCTTACATAACGTAACGCATAAGCAATCCCGCAAGAAGAGATTGATGTGTAGGCTGCCATCTGACTTTCTGGAATTGAGATAGCCTTACCTAATTGCGAGAAGATGGCTAATACTGAGGCCTCTTGCTCTGCTGATGCATTCAGTGAAGAGACAAACGTCATACTCTGTCTAAGTGCAATGGCTGTATTAGGTAAAACCCTGAATAGAGTAAAATTGACACCTAACTTCTCCTTGATTTGAGCTAATTCAACTCCCGCTGCAATAGAAATCAAAGTGTGCCGTTTCTCATCCAAAACAGAGAAAATAGAATCTAAAACCTCATTCATTAACCAAGGTTTAACAGCTAAAATAACGTAATCAGCTGATTTCACCACCTCTGCATTGATATTTGAAACATATATTCCGGCATCAATTGCTTTCATTGCTTCTAAATTTTGAGGCAAAACATCTGCGCAAAAAAGGTCTGATGCAGAACACAATCCACTTTGATACAATCCTTTAACGATTGCTCCTCCCATGTTTCCACATCCAATAACTGCTATCTTCATATTTTCTCAATTTTTAAATTTATCCAATTTGCAAATTTAATAAATCTAATTTAGAAGCTGTTTAAAATTTATTATAAAAAATTACCAAAGTCATAAAAAATAAAGATTTGAGACATCTCGTTACTGAAGATGCCTCAAATCCTATTCTCGACACATTCATTCCTTTGTTGTATGTTGATAGAACACTTAAATTTTACTTGCGCCTCTCTACTTCTTCCGCCATACATCTTGCCCTAATCCGGAACATTCAGCAACTATGAATTGGAAGGTGCTTCGGTGATATTGTAAGAATAATAATGAATGAGAGCTACAGATTTGCTAAAATCTATCCCTCACTAAAAATAAGAGGGACAGAATAGTTCAAAGAATCCTTGCGAGGATAAGAATAGTTTATAAATATTTGTTTCTAATTTTTTTAATGTACCTTTTAAATTCTTCACAATTTGATGTTCCTCTCAAGGTATTTTAAGTTAAAGATAAAGTGTAACCGGAGATATAATCCTCTCCTAAAACAATCCTCTAACACACAAAAAAATAAATTTCAACCTACTTGTATGTAATAAATTAAACATTGCAAAGAAAAATATTTTGACATATATCCAAAATACGCACAATGGAAATAAAAATTCCCTTGCGTAACCTTTAACGCAAGGGAATTAAAGTTGTTTGAATCATATTTCACACCAATCACTCAACCAAGACTTTATCCCCAATAGGATACTTCACATGGTACGAGAAAGAGAGTCTCTTAACCTCATGCGGAAGTAATTTTAAATTCCACATTAAAGCACCGTTTGTAGGATTAACTACAGCCGAACCTGAATTTAAAAGTTTAACTTCAATATCAGCATTATTAGAAAGAGGATATTGATCTTCTATAGCAACCTCAACCTCCGTATTTTTATTATTCCACACTGTTACTTCCCAAGTACGAGTCTCTTTTTGAGAAGAGACCATAAATTGTTTGTTTGATTTATCAAAAACTTTCTCACGACTAATCTTAATCTCTTTGTCAGAACCAATAAGAAGTTCCAAAGTATCCGTTAGTGCATTAGTCAAGATCATAGCTGTTCCTTTAAATTCGTTATTCATAAAGATATGTGCAGGTCCGTCCAAAAGTGAGTATTGCGTCCAATCAGGAATTTTAGCAATCAAGGATGTCAACTTTTCGGTTTTAGGACGTGCAATGTATTTGTATGATGCCGGAATAACATAATCACGAATCAAAACATTGGCAGAGTGATCCGCAGATTTTATTGTGTATTTATTATCTACCGTAAGGATAAAATCTTGAACACTTAATGCTCCGGGAACAATATCTTGCATAATTTTTTGAGTGAGAGATGTCTTAATGCTTTGTTTGGTTGTTCCTGAAGTATTTCCCTCCATTATTCTTTCTATTGGAGCACTGATGTTATATCCAATATTGATATTCAAAGCTTCAATATCAGAGGCCTGACTCTCTTTTGCTTTCGCCAACGTTACATTTAAAACATTACCAATTCCCGACTCTAATTTACAAACTTGATTTTGGTATCCCAAATAGGAGAAAATTAACGTTGCAGTATCTGGAACACTGATGCTATATTTCCCATCCTTATCAGTAATAGCATAACTATCAAGTCCTTTTACATTCACGCAAACATTCTGCAATGGTCCGCGAGCATTGCAAACCACACCACGAATAATCTTTTTCCTAATCGGCTTAGAGATGGAATAAGATGCATCGGAACTCTTGTTAATTGCCCCAATAATAGAAGGAGTTTGTTGATTCGAAACATTGGGCATTGTCGGATCTATGTTAGAGATACGTAGTGTTACATCTTCCCAATCTTCCATTGTATTTTGGTGAACCAACGCTTTATACGCCATCTCTAAAGGAGAATTCAAAGACGCAATACGAATATCATAGAAAGGAGTCCAACCGGCATCCGATACAAAATAGGTAATATCGATTTCCGTCTCTGCCTCCACTTCAGAATTTACCACAATTTGCAACTGACTTGTATATTCATTAGACATTTGATTTAACACAATCTGCATTTGTGTTAAATCAATATACTGCTGAGTGAATTCTTTTTTCTTTTTTTCCAACTTTGTTTGATTACTCTTTATTGAAGTCATTTTCTCCCTAAAAAACTTAACCATCTCTTCCATATCATCAACATACAAACCATCATCTCCTTTTATGACTTTATTTGCTGAAAGAAAGTTCCACTCTTCATTCAAAATGGCTAATTCATTATTGATAGAGGTGATAGAGTCTTTGATTTTATCCGCATCAGCCGTAACCTTGTTTAACTCGTTCAACGTTTTTTCTCTATTGGCAAAATCAAACTCATGGTTAACAGATACCAATTTTATCTTTTCATTTTTTATCTTGACCAAAATTCCATTAGGGTCAATGGTTGGTGATAATCCATTAACAATCAATGTTGATGTTCCCGGCTTGACAGAAGCCATTGCAATACGTTCTACGAACGCTCCGGATTTAAAAACCGTCACTTGATTAATCTTTGATTGAACACTATTTCCAGAGGCAAAACATCCGCATGAAAAGGTAAACAAGACAAATAGGGATAAAAATAAACTCTTTCTCATTTTATATAATTCTTTTAAATGAATAGTTTCTGTTTAAATATGTCCTTGAGCCGAACCAAATGCTACTTTTCTTTTCGACAAGTAATAATCTTTCAACTCCATTCACAAAGGTAGTTTTTTTCTTTAAACAGATTTCATTTTTTTGAAAAATTTGGTATTAATATTGTTTTTCATAGAAAAAGTAGTATCTTTGCACCCGATTTTTAAACAATTAAATAATAAGTATTATGTATTTAGATGCTGCTAAAAAGCAAGAAATCTTCGGTCAATACGGAAAGTCTAATACCGATACTGGCTCACCAGAAGCTCAGATAGCGCTATTCTCATACCGTATTAACCATTTGACTGAACACATGAAGTCAAATAAGAAAGATTATACGACACAAAGATCATTGAAGATGTTGGTTGGTAAACGTCGTCGTATGTTGGATTACTTAAAAGATATTGATATCGAAAGATATCGTGCTATTCTTAAGGCGTTGAACCTTCGTAAGTAATCGAACAAGAAAAATTAAAAAGCTACTCATTCGGGTAGCTTTTTTTTATGATTACCATTCAACACCCATCTTTAAATATATGTTGGGAAGTTTCATAATAAAGTAGCTTTCGCTATATGTTTGTTTATTCCAAAAATAGTGATTAACCTTGTGGTTGAAGTTAGTGTTGAGTCCTACAGAAAAATCTATTCCAATGGCATTTTTTATGCTTTTAGCCGGGATGTTTATTCCGAAAGATTGCGACAGATAGCAACATTGATATTCTAAATATTCCGCACCAACTCTAAAATCTAAATAAGGAGCCACCCTCTTTTTCATAAAGTCACTTCTGAGACAGATAAAATTGTATAGTGTTTTTTTGCTATTGCTGCTAAAGTTTCCTAATCCGTCCGCTCCTATCCCTACTCCTATAAACAGGTAAGAAGGGATTACTTGGAGACCATGTGTCGTCGATAGGGTTATCCCATTTGTTTCATGTCCGATTGTACCTCCAAAATCAACCATTCCTCTGTAACCTTTCTCCAACAAGTTTTTAGATTCGTTTGAGGCTTTTGTTTCTCCGCTATCACCATAAATTTCTATTGAACATAGAAATAGTGTTAAAACAATAAAGGAAAAATATTGAGCAAGTATTTTCATGTTTTTTATCATCTATAATTCTTCAGCAATTTCTATCAAGTTGATTTTGTAGGGAACTAAAAATTATTAAAAAAATCACCATTCAAGGCCAATTTTAAAATAGGGCATAGGAATAAATTCCGGAATTGAAAATCCACGTTCTTGAGGTCGTGGCGCAGAATCATCTATCTCTTTATTTGTACTCTCTTTTGTAAATCCAAAATAGCTTTCAAATCCAAGAATAAAGTCTATTCCTATTATGTTGTTGGATTTTTTTGCTGGGACATTGATTCCAAATGCTTGTGAAAGGTAAAGACCTTTATAATATATGAATTCTCCTCCTACACGAAAATCTAAATAGGGAGCCACTCTCTTTTTCATAAAATCACTTCTTAAGCATACGAATGATGACAATGGGGCTTTTTCGCCCAAATCAGCTAACCCATGAGTATCGATGCCCAATCCAATAAACAAATATGATGGAATTACTTGGTATCCATGAGTGGTGGAAACCGAAAAATATGGCTGCGCCCAGTTGGCACAGATTCCCACATCAACCATCCCTCTGTAACCTTTCTCCAACAAATCTTTAGCTTGTAGTGAAATACAAGAGAATAGAGCAATAATTATAGGTAAAGTTAACTTTTTCATACTACCTTATTTTTTCAAGTGTGTCATCTAAATATTTAATTATATCACCCGGTGCGTGTTTTGTTATTTCTCTGATTTGATCTATGCGAACATTTAGTTCTCTGTTTCTTCCGACATAAACTGCATAAATATCAGATTTTGCAGTTGGTGCAAGACGGGATAGAATACTATCTTGTGCTTGCGGTGGAATTTTTATGAACTCTTCTGCCTCAATGGACGTGATAAATTCTAATTCTCTGCTACTAATCAAGAGGTGAAATTGTATTGGATTGCCGGATGTGTCTTTCCCCATGAATTTATTATTCTCTATGTAATAAGGATCGTATGTACAGCACTCTCCACTTTGACTTTTTGCTACACGATAATCAGGGTCCGGTTCACCATAGAATGCTGCTTTTAGTGTCGAATTTTTCTGCAAATCTACATTCTTAATTACATGCAAATAGGCAATCTCTTCAGGAATAAATTCTTCATCATAAAGTTCAAGAGTATTTTCCTTGCAACCGATTAGAACTAGCAAAAAGAGTAATATAGTGAACGTTAAGTGTTTCATTGTTTTTTATTTTTTTTACGTCATTATATTTGCAAATAAAAACAATAAAAAATGTTTTAGGGAGAGTTCTTATATATGAAAAATAGCCTTGTTTGCAACTGAGATGGTGCAGATTAAAATCCTATAGGTATGTTCTGTAAATTCACCGTTGTTTCGGGTGCCAATCGGTGATAGGAGTGTATTTCTGGTAGTTTGTATCGAAGTTTTGTGACCCACGAAAAATCTTGTTGATTATACAGGTGGTCACTTTGGTGTTTTTCTACAAAAAGGTTAGCGCATCAAAATGTGTAAATACCCTGATACTCAAAGCAATCTGCACATTTTGGTGCGCTATTCCTTATCTCTTAAGAAAGACTGATTATCTTCTTACTGCAGCCTCGTCAGAAACTGTAAGTTTCTTTCTTCCGTGAGCTCTACGAGAAGCTAATACTCTACGTCCATTAGCAGTAGCCATTCTTGAACGAAAGCCATGCTTGTTCTTTCTTTTTCTGTTCGATGGTTGAAATGTTCTTTTCATTGCCGTATTCTTTTATTATTTTTATTTTTCTTTTACTTTGTTTTGAGGTGCAAAGATAGAGTTTTATTCTTCAATTTCAAAATAGTTATTCACTTTTTTTGACACTTTGCTCGTAATTTATTAAATATACTTTTCCAACTTGCTGACAATCAACTTATTATCAATCTTATTCAAACAAGGGTAATCCCCCATTTTACAAGGTTTATTGCCATAAATAGAACATGGTCTGCACTCTAAATTCAGCTGTACCGCATTTTCAATATCTTGGTGATACCCATAAAATCCCGCATAAGGATGTGTTGCACCCCATATCGATACAACCGGAGTGCCTACCAACGAGGCAAAATGCATATTAGAAGAGTCCATAGAGAGTAAAACATCACACATTTGCAAAATATTCAACTCCTCTAAGATGGTAAATCGTCCTGCCACAGACAAAACATTACTGAATCGTGATGCCCACTCCTCCATCATGGATTTTTCATTACCTCCGCCTCCAAACAAAATAATCTTTAGATCTGACCTATTGGAATAATATTCAATCAAACTCGCCATCTTCTCGATAGGAAAAATCTTCCCTTTATGTTGCGCAAAAGGGGCAATTGCTAACCATTTCTCCTTTTTTTCTCCTAAATATTTTTGAACTGAAAGCGGAAGTTCCGGAGACTCGTCAAAGAGTTTTTCAAATGTAACTTTTAAGGGAAGTGTTGCACTAGCAAACGTATCACTATATCTTTGTACAGTACTTTTAAGCGGTTTCAAGATTTTATTTTCCTCTCTAACTAATGCCCTTTTCTCACTTCTTCCTTTATCAATTACAGCAACCGGAGTTCCTAATAAACGAAAAAACATACGAAGAATTTTACTTCTCAGAACATCGTGCAAGTCAATAACATAATCAAAAGAATGATTTTTTTTCAACGTTCTAAAGAGTCGCCATATACCACAAACACCCTTAAACTCATTTTTTGTATCAACTGCAAAAAAAGTAAGATTAGGAATCTTCTCAAAAAGAGGCGCAAATTTGGGAGAAGAGAGCATCGTTATCTTTACATCCGGATAACTTTTAGAAAAAGAATCTATCACAGGAATTGTCATTGCAACATCTCCCATGGCAGATAATCTTATGACCAGTAACTCTTTGCTCACTTCTTTTGGTATAATATAGGATTCAGATTAGGATCGTTGTACATCTTCATCTGTTTGTACACCTTCATATATCTGTTACCATTTTCAATATCAGACAAAAGTTGATCAATTGCAGTTGACAAATCCTCTCTTTGTTCCAACAAAACATTCAACTTTTGTTGACAAGCAGCTTTATGCTCTTTTTCTGCATCCTCTCTCTCTGCCTCTATTCTCATGTGATAGATTTTCAAAGCCAATATTGATAAACGGTCGATAGCCCAAGCAGGACTTTCTGTGTTTATGACTGCATCCGATTTGATTTTTGTATCTTGATATTTTTCCAAGAAATAACTATCAATACGCTCCACCAAATCGGTTCTATCTTGATTCGATTTATCGATTCGTCTCTTGATTGCCAAAGCTTCTACCGGATTAATTTCGGGATTTCTAATGATATCTTCCAAATGCCATTGTACTGTGTCTATCCAATTCTTAAGATAGAGTACATTTTCGATGGTTCTTTCCGGAAATGGATTGCAAATAGGAGCATCAACATCATCAACTTTGTGATAATCTACTACCACTGCATCAAAAATCTTATTGGCATCTTGACTGAATTTCATACGATAAATTTTTATTATTCTCTGATATTTTACTATTGCAAAGATGGTTATAACCTCTATTCATAACTTAAATACAATAACCAATCCTTTTGCATAAGCGTGCGCAAAGATAAGAATAATTAACGAAAAACAAGAAGATTGCTGTGATTTGTTAGAAACAAATAGAAATTCAGAGACTATTATAACAACTATTATTGAACGAAAAAGTGGTTTAGAATTTTATTAAAATTAATATATACAGATTCAAATCATAACTTTCTCCATCTTTTATGATCGTTTTTGCTCTATATTTATTCATCTTTGATGTATACTTTTAAAATTAAAACCAGTAAATTTATGGAACTTACCTTAAAATATATTCAAAAACGATTCTCAAATATGCATGAAAAAATAAAATTTAAATAACTACTAAGATTAAATAAAATTTCCATCTAAGTTAACTGTGCTAATTTTTGTTTATCAAAAGTAAATATATATCTTTGACCATGAAACCTAAAATCAGTAACAGAATGACAATATACTTGGTTAATAGAAATTATTTTAAAATAAGATCACATTTCATTATAAACTTATAAAGTATGAATCTATGAGAAAGGTTATAATTCTAATTTATTTCGCTTTGCTATCAATAGGGATAATGCAAGCACAAGTGTTTGAATATGCGTATATGGGTCAAACTCTAAATTACGAAGTTGTTGGATATGCACACGTCAAAACTCTTGCAAACATAGGTGTATCAGGCGATGTAAAAATTCCAAGTATTGTAAAGTTCGACAATAAAAATTATTGGGTGATTGCAATTGATAACCGAGCATTTGCCAACTGCAAGAACCTTAAAAGCATTGATATCCCAAGAAGTGTATTAACAATAGGTGAAGAAGCTTTTGCGCTATGTAAGAATCTGCAAGAGATTAAGATACCTCTACATGTAGAATATATTGCGAGAGGTACATTCCTCAATTGCAAGAACCTACAAAAAGTTACTATTCCCAAAAATGTCACTGTAATAGAGAATGCCGCATTTTTTGGTTGTGAAAATCTTATGGAAATTAATATGCCCAACTCTGTTTCTCTGATAGAAAAATCTGCATTTATGAAATGCAAAAAATTACCAGAATTCCCAATTTCAAATTCTTTGAGAGAAATAAGAGAGTATGCCTTTGCCGAATGTGAAAATATTAAACAAATAAAGTTCCCATTCTCCACAGAATATATAGCCGCCAATGCGTTTTCCGGTTGTACAAATCTTCAAGCTATACAAATAAAGAAAAATGTAGTCGGCATAGGTGATTCTGCCTTCTTTAAATGTCCCAATCTTAAGGATATAAAAATCAAGAAAGGAAGTCCATTTTATGGAGAAGAAGCAGACAACATAAAAAACGGAGGAACAGCACTTAAAAATAATTGCAAAGAAAAGTCGTATAAAGAATTCATAAATGACCTTATGGATCGCGGAGAAACCAAGTTTTTTACCAACTCGGAAATTCCAATTCCTACCGATTTAGAAAAGGTAAAAAAGATTAAAAATCTAAAAGCAATCTACGTTCCAAAATCCTCAATAATAAAATATAAGACGACAGAAGGATGGAGCGAATACAAAGACATAATCTTAAGTCTGGAAGAGTTAAAAAAAGAGTTATAATCAAAAAGCTCTTAGATTTCAGCATATAAAATATAGAGACTACCCTACCTCAAGGCATAGGATAGTCTCTATTGTTTTAGAACGTCTAAATCTGATTGTTCATAACGATTGTCCCCCGGCAACGCTTTTTTGTATTTCCAACATTTGATTGCATCCTTTAAACTTTTCCCTTTGTTATCTTCAAAAAAACTACGAATATACGAGTTATATTCAAACTGCTTGTCGATCACAGATTTTTCGTTTTTTTCTTCTCAAGAATCTCGTAATACGCATCAACAGCCTCACTGTAAGTTTTACCGGAATTATTCTTCAACCAATTTTGGAACTGAACATTGAACGAAAATTTTTCACCTATAAACTTCTTAAAAAAAGCTCTATGATTTTCGGAACATGCTATATTATCCTCGATTATTGTTGTTTCTGAAATTTCACCACGATATTTCTTCTTTCTATACTTGGATAACAATGGTAAATGCTTTCCTGTATCAAGAAAATAGGCAACCCGTTCTGTAAGCTCTAACTTGCTTCCGAAGATTGACAATCCATTTTCTCTACAAAAATTTACCAACTCACTTTTCAAATAGTAAAAGCATCTGAATGTTTTACTATCCAAATCATTGGCTAAATTGGGTCGATCATCCATACTTTCACAAAACACTAATTAATGGTTAAATCTAATCTAAAACATTTATAATATCACCAATCCGATAGAAACGCTTGCCTTGAATCTCTCCGGTGGGTTGTATGGTATCTTTGCAACACGCTAAGTTGATACACCTTGCAACATACTCCGTACAATACAATGCAGAGTCATTATTCGCATCAAAATCTGTATCAAAGGGCGTAGGTTTACGTTCATAAAACTCGGCCCACTCTACTACTTTTTCTCCTAAAAGAGAATCTTTTAACGGAAAGACTTCCCACTCCAATGACTCTCTTATAAAATCAACAGCAGAACTCTTCATTACCTCCCCTACTCCGGTAAATTCACTTGCCTCTGAATGGTATATAAAGAGAGAATCGCCTTCACAAGCTACAATACCAATATGAGAAAAACGAGAATTTTCTCCATTCAGTTTTTGGAAGAACGCAGAAAAATAGCCATTACCCAACCGGCAAATCAGGTCTCCATTTTTAACATTAGATGGCAGAGATAAATTTAGCCCATCAATTGTTTCTGATGGGCTAATTTCTTTATCTTTACTGCACATTGTACAAATAAAAGGAAATAATAGAAAAAAGAAAAGAATTACTTTCCTTTCATGTTTACTTTCCATTCTCCATCGATTTTATACAAAGTCATTCTGCGCTCTCTTGTTCCATCGTTTTCAGTATAATAAACATACGCAGTATTATCAACGATAGAATCTCTCAAGCAATTAATTTTATAGTTGGGATTAATATCTATTACACCCATAGAACTTGACATATCAATCATTTTTGCGGTACTTTCTGTACAATATTTTTTAGCTTCTTCCACCTTACCTTTTGCTAAGGCAGTAGCAAAATCTTCTGCAACACTCATAGGCGATTGAGTACATGAAGTCAATCCCAATAACGCTACTAGTAATACCAAATTTAAACACCTTTTCATACCAAATAATTATTTATTTAATAAACGTTTAATAAACTCATCTCCGGAAAGTTCTCCATAAACACCATCTTTCACTGAATCTTCATCGTACTTTGTTACTTTATCGACCTCTCTATCAGGATGATAAATAATAAAAGGAATTGCATCTGACGTATGAGTACGCAATCTACACGGAGTTGGATGGTCCGGAAGAATAGCGATTGTAACCGGCTCGTCCCATGCTGACACCTCATCAAAAATCGGCTTAACAACCCTATTTTCCAAAAACTCAACTGTTTTTAATTTCAATGCCACATCTCCTTCATGACCTGCCTCATCACTTGCCTCCACATGTAAATAGACAAAATCAGACTCTTTTAAGGCACTGATTGTTGCAGCCACTTTCCCTTCATAATTTGTATCATAAAGACCTGTTGCACCTTCAACTTCGATAGGTTTTAACCCGGCATAAACACCAATACCCTTTATCAAATCTACGGCAGAAATGACAGCACCATTTTTTAATCCGTATTGCTCCATAAGTGTCTTCATCTGAGGCTTATAACCGGCAGACCACGGCCAAATACTATTGGCTGGGTCTTTCCCCTCTGACACACGCTTTAAATTCACAGGATGGTTAGAAAGTATCTCCTGCGACTTCAGAATCAGTTGGTTTAACTTTTCTGCTGTTGCTTCGGCTTCGGGACAATCAGCCTTTATCATAACCTCACGAAATGGTGTTCCGGGAACATCGTGCGGAGGAGTACAAGAGACTCTTTTGTCTCCACCCTTAATTTTCAACAAGTGACGATACGAAACACCGGGAAAGAATTGAACAACATCATCACCCAATCCTTTATTCAACGCATCGATTAATTCATACGCCTCCTCGTTAGAAATATGTCCGGCTGAATGGTTCTTAATTTTCCCATCTTCAATACAGATTATATTGCATCGCATAGCCATTTCATTAGGCTCTATTTCAATACCCATGCTGGCAGCCTCAAGAGAACCTCTTCCCTCGAAAACTTTTGCAACATCATATCCTAATACAGACAGATTTGCAATTTCGCTACCCGGATGAAACCCTTTAGGAACAGTCTTAAACAAACCACAAGAGCCCAACGAAGCCAATTTATCAATAGTAGGAATATTAGCCGCTTGCAAAATCGTTTTGTTCCCCAATTCTGCAATTGGCTCATCAGCCATACCATCTCCTAAAATTATCAAATATTTCATAAATTCTATATTAACGAATATTTGCTATACTAATAATATCAGCAAAGACACCGGCAGCAGTAACCGCAGCACCGGCACCATAACCTCTGATCATCATTGGATCTTTGTAACGAGCTGTATTAATGATTATCAAGTTGTTACTACCCTCCAAATCATAGAATGGATGACGGGAATCAACAGCCACCAAACCAACACTAGTCTTTCCTTCCTCCAATTTTGCCACAAATCTCCAACGCTTGTTCTCTTTCTCCAAGACCTTACGTTTCTCTTCAAATTCTGCATCAAACGATTCAACTTTAGCCCAGAAATCATCCAAAGAACCCTCAAAGAAATCATTCGGAATAAAGAGATTTTTCTCCACATCATCTTGCTCTACACGCAACCCTGATTCTCTAGCCAAAATAACCAACTTACGAATAACATCCTTACCGCTTAAATCGATACGTGGATCCGGCTCTGCAAATCTAGCCTCCATAGCCATACGAATAGCTTTACTCAATGGTATTTCTGCACTAATTGTATTGAATATAAAATTCAACGTTCCGGACAAAACTGCCTCTAACTTCAAAATTCTGTCGCCGGAATAAATTAAGTCATTG
>JAEIGA010000349.1_pt1 | contig 66948 bp, 117 predicted proteins | sample 9270691 | NCBI WGS metagenome assembly JAEIGA01 (sample SAMN17057246, study PRJNA624740) | gut metagenome | biome: biome; isolation source: fecal sample | host: Bos grunniens | place: China: Xizang | collected 2019 | reverse complement strand
TTAATTTATTAATTATTAAAAAGTTTTAGAATGTTTTTCAATTCAGCATTAGAAAAGCAACTGAACTTTATACAAACAATTAATAAATTGTCACTAATTATCAAAAACAATTTGCAAATTTGTGTTTATAAAACAATGCAAAAATTGAATTCGATGATTAATGATTATAAGTTCTTTCTGATCAATTAGATACCTGAGGGGGGGGGTAGTATTTACAAATTAACCCTAGTTATCCGCCGTCCCGTTGGTATGTACTTTATTCTTTTTACTTTCTTTCATAACTTCATCAAAATTATTTCGAGTAACTTTTCGATAAATGTTTAAAGGATCATTTTTAACAATCCAATCAATTGCTCGATTCAATTCTCTAATAGTTTCAGCTTCTGTGAAACCATCTGAAGTCGCAGAAACACGATCCAAATAACCACAACTGCAATGACCTGTTTGTTCATCAAAGTTATACCATAAATCCCATTGAGTAAATGGATTGTAAGGATTATCAACAGTGGTTAACATATAAATAGTTTGTTCTTCCATACTATCGATTCTCCTTTCTATTCAGTTTCGCCATGAATCATTTTGTTAATCAACGATGTTGAACAACCTAAACGATCTGCAATTTCAGCCTGGGTATAGCCGGAATTAGCCATACTTTTTGCCAAATTGATATTGGTTTTGTTTGATGAAATGTATTGCGAAGTTGTGTTTTCTTTTGGAGTTGCCATTTGCTTAAGCTCTGTTGAATCCATATTACTAATGATTTTCTTCATCATTGTGGATCCAATAGCACCTGCCTGAATAGCTTCCCATTCTTTGTCCGTTAAATGAACCAATCTTGCTTTCTTAGAAGCCCCCGTTACGGCCCTCCCCTCTGCCAAAGCGGCATTGGTTATCTTCTTACGCCAATCACGGTCTTCTTTCTTAGCCGGATTATCTTTAAACTGAGCCTTAGCTATACTGTTTGCTATTGCCTGGGCCCTACGTTCCAATGGTGCATTAAGCATTGCCATTTTAACTTTATCATTAAGGGACTCTACTTCTTTAGCATATGTTCTCGCTGCAGATGGTGATCGCTGTGATGAGGGGGTATGTACTGCTTCTAATCGTGCCTGATTACCCATGCGCTTAAGGGTATTGGCATACTCAGCATATAGATTCTCTACCGTAGATCCAGTCGACAATTTATATGCATCATCTGTCTCTGCCATTTGGCTAGATTTAGTTCTATTATACACAACATCACCATTTTTATTAGTGTAATGTCGACCTGTGTATTGCCATTCCTTCTCACCGGTCTCTTTATTGATCTTATAGTAAGACCGTTCATCAACATCGACTTCATTCTTTGCCCTAGATAAGAGGGTCGAAGCGCCATGCTTATTCGGATTGTCCGGATTTACTTGATAAATCTTTTTAAGTTCGGCAATATTATTGTCTTTGTAACATTGCTTCCAATCAAGCTTATGCTTTTCAGCATCGATGATCATCTGCGCGCACTTAACTGCACGAACTATATCTTCAGGTGGTGCTCCTTTGATCCCCATATCGGTAAGAAGATTGGTGCAAACGCCCATCTGCTTCTGCTTCATTGATGAACTTATTACTTTTTCAGGATGAGCTTCGATTTCTTCGTCACTCATTTTATACAGCTCTTTAGGTTCATAATCTTTAAGCTCAGCAAATACACCTTCTTGCTTTCTTGTCTTAAAATTGATACCTTTAGTCGGTATAACTAAGACATTATCGCCATCAAAATCAGCTCCAGACAACTGGTGAGCAACATTAGCGTTGATTCCAACTGCATCTATAGGTGATGTTCCAAGCATCTTACGACCTTCGATGTTTGAATTATTAACTTTGAGCACAGGAATTTCAAAGTCACCCTGATGAGGATAACGAATGCATATTACTTCTTCACCATCTTTAAAGTTCGTTGCATAGATCTCATTGTCTTTTAAAGATGTAACAGGAAGTATAGCACAAGTTCTTTGCCTCGGTAGACCAGCAGCTTTAAGATCAACTGCCGCAGCGTCACACTCTTCTCCGAAATCTATCAATGCTGATTTCTTTATTTCCGGGTTTGTATACTGCATGATCTCATCAAGTTCTTTTTGCTTTTGAGCAATACTTAATCTAAGCTGATTTTCAACAAGCTTGGGAGGTTGCTTAGCTAAGAACTGTGATGCCAGATTAGTATTATTAGCCCAACCGGACCAAGTACCTTCGTCATTAACTTTATTGATAGCCGACAAATGTTCTTTTCCATCAGCACCAATATACATAGACTGGCCATTAGCCATGATAGATGCACCAAAAGGCATATCTTTATCGATGTTACCATCTTCATCCTTTTTCATGGATTTCATAGCCTTATTCGGTCCATCGGCTCTACTTTTATTGGAATTTAGAATGATGTCATATCCATCGGGAACATCATCTGAATAGACGGCCATTCCTTTCAGATACTTATCACCATCGACTGCAATTCTAACCTGAGCATAGTTGGATTTTCCTAAATCAAGATCCGGAACGCCGCGTCTTAATTCGATGACACCATCTTTCTCAGCGCCGCCATCTTCGTTGTATTTGATGAATACTCGTGAAGCGTCTATTGACTGAGGAAATTGGGTTCTTCTTAATACAGGTCCATTTTCGCCATCATCTAATGTAATATCATGAAGAGGTTTAACTTGGCCTATATCTTTCATAAGTTCGGGATAAGTTGTATCCTTATCACCGAGAATCATGAAAGTGGTATTCTTTCCAGTTCCAAGCTGCGTTACTTTAGGAGTAAAAGTTTGATAACCTTCATCCTTAAGCATTTCAACAGCAGCATCCATTTTAGATCTAGCTACATTTAGGCCTATTTCTGTAGATTCTCCAATGTCTACAAATCGTTTCTTCTTTACTTCACCTTCGATAGCATCTTTAACTGCATAAATTACTTTATTCTTCTCTTCAGTTGATGGTTCAAGCAAAGTTCTTACATATGATTCGCCTTTACCGCCAAGCATTTTGCCAATGGCTTCGTTTGTATAGCCTGCGGCTTTCTGTCTTTGAGCAAAGGATATCTCAGCTCTTTTCCTATCGGCACGTTCAATCATGTTCCTTTTGTTGAACATATCCATGCTCATTTCCATGTCTGCGGCGATCTCTTTATTTGAAAAGCCTTTCTTTCTTAGCTCATCAGCACGCTCAAGAAATCTGCTTTCGTGCTGAAACGGTTCATCTCCAGATCCCCAAGGATATCTTCCTGACCTTCTAGGCACACCATAGTGCTCAAGGTATTCATCATCCAAATATGTTTGCTCGTCCACGATCTGGTCCTCCTCTTTTCACTGCTTAAATATAATTAATCATTTTTGATATCAGATAATATTCGACTATATCTCTTGATCTTATCCATAATCGGGAGTATAGTTTCGGCAGTAGGATTATCAATAAATATCTCATTATTTTGATAAATCCGTGTTTCCATTTGTATTTCACCTGGTTTTACTGAATACTCCAAACAGAACAAAGCAGCATAAATATATAATTGTTGCATATGCGCTTTGATTTTACCAGTTTTCAAATCGTGGATTCGTAGCATATCATTCTTGAAACCAATGGCATCAGATGTACCATAACAAAATTCAGAATAATATAATACTACTTCAGGATCTAGCCCAAAACCAATAGCATCATTTATATGAGTCTCTAATGTATGGCCATTATCTCGTTGTTTAATTCCAAGTTTAATGGCCCTAGCTGCATAATCATGTAGTTCAGTTCCTCGCATAATTGCTTGTGCAGATTTCCATCGTTCAATTAATTTCTTTTCATCATAATTCAACCAATGGAATTGGCTAGCTCCTAGGAACGCATGACTTCCTTCAAGTCTTGAGTGATCGTTCCATTTCATCTAACACTTCCTCCTTGTTCTCAGGACTAATAAATCTAGCAAATGACATTTTGTTCATTTTCTGAATATAATAATCCTGGTTGGGACGCTTAGACGCCTTTTTGTCTTTCTTACATTCCAAAGCAGCCCATCTATTTTCATGCAAAACTAATAGATCAGGTATGCCTTGAATATAATTAGCATCATTCTTGAGCACTAAGCATCCCGGGCAACGACATTTTATGTCATGAATTACTTGGGATTGAAACTTATTCTCTTTCATGATAGCTCCTTTCGACAAAAATGAAAGAAAGCATATGTATTGGTCTGGTGCCAATACCTCTTCTTCCTCTCCATTATACAAGCCATAAATTTTGCGATTCAATTTTTTTACTTTTTAAAACTCGAATCCACGAATGTAGTAGCAGCAAAGTTCTTTTCATTGAAATCTTCTTTGGTATCTATACATTTCTTAATCGCTCTATCGATCGGACTATCACTAATCAGGGTATAATAATATAAATCAACATAATGTGTATTGATTCGATCAATTCTACCACAAGCCTGTTCCATCATTTTGTAACTATAACTCATGGAGTAGAATATAATACAGTTTGTTTCTATACAATTCCAGCCTTCAGCACCAGAAGCATATTGAACTAAATATATCCATTGACCTTTTTTAGGGATTGGTTCGTGCTTGTGACCGTTCCATTCAGCAAATAGCAAATCATTGTCTTTGCAATACTGTCTAAGTACTTCCAATTCGTAATCGAAGTTATAGAATATAATAATTCTTGAATAGTCTTTTCGAATATCATCTATAGCATCGAGTCTACTATGATCACTATTAACAGTTTTTCGCACTAATGATACGACTTGTGATATGTTTTCCAATGGCTCTTTAGTTTCATAATCTTTTCGTTCATCCATAACATACTTGTATAATGTTTTGTTATAATGAACTGGAACTGAAACATAATGTCTTACTGTATCACGTTTACAAGGCATCTGAACTAAAATATAACTTAGGATACCTCTTAGACGGCCAGTCTCAACATATCGTTCTACTTTTGGAAAGTCTGTGTATCGCGCCCATACGACATGTCGTCTCTCAAACTCAGTTTTGTTTTTATAAAATCCATTGGCCACAAACACTGGAATATAATCATGCCACTTGTCACCTGGCGTAGCACTTAATAATATCCACCTATTCTTTTTAGCAATTTTGTAAAATGATTTTACCCAAGCACCATTACCGACAACTCTTTGTTCATCAAATATAAAGAACGCATCTTCAACATCTTCATACTTGTGAATATTATTCCAAGAGTCTATTGCCTTTGCTTTAATAAGCAATGGCGTGCATTCAAAATCCCAATCATGAGTATCTCGTTTTCGAGCTGTCGTTATAATATATAAATCGACGGTTCTTGTAGGTTTAACGTAATGTTGTTTACCATTTTTATAAAGTGTTCCGTTACAAACTTTGCAAAAATAATAGGCTAGTGCAGTTAATGATTTGCCCGATCCGACTCCACCACATAAGATGGAGCCAGACCTAAGCTTTTCAATGGCTTCTTTTTGGTGAGAATATAATTCTACCATCAGTCACCGGATACGATGCCCTTTGCAGATTCAGGAACATCTACATACTTTGCAGCGAAAGGATCTTCCTTAATGGTGACATACATGGACTTAAGATATGCTGAAATTCCCTGACGTCCGTTAACATCATAGTGATAAGGTCTGATAACCATATCGATCTTATCGATTTCTGCATAATCCAGAATACAAATCGTATCCTCATCAAGATTGTTCTTCTTAACGGGCTTACCATTTATCTCAGTTATGAGATTGACAACCGGCTTTCTTAAACCATTGTAATTAACCTTTACTGAAATATAAGGGACAGGCTCATCTTCCGGATCTCTGGGAGTAAGAGTCTTAACGTTCCATCTTTCTCTTAAAAGATCATCTGCATCATCCGGATTGAGAAGTACACAAAAGCTTCTATCGCCTTCGTTATTGAACTTTCCTTTTCTTCCAGAGAAGTTACTGAACCTAATCTCTGCGTTCTCGATTGCTAAATCCTTTTCCTCTTTGTTGTTACGTGCCATAATATACTCCTTTCATTTAAGCGACTTCGGATATAATAAAGTCACTAATATCAGTTTCTTCTTCTGCAGTAAGCCAATCAATATCTCCATACTGACTAATATTTGCTACTGCATCGTCGACAAGTTTTTGGTGATATCTTCTGTCAACGTCATTTTCTTTGTGCAATGTTTCAACTGTCTCTGCTTCCAGCCATCTATAATCCTTAGTACCTTCAACAGCATTATACTTATAACCACCATTCTTCTTATCTTCTCTCTGAGATACAAGCCATCCGCCACCGCAACCAGATTTAATCGGCGTGAACAATCCGGTCTTACCAACAAATTTATAATTATGCTCACCATCTGGTAAGTTCTCATTCAAATCAAGATAAATAGCAGTTGTAACATTCTTAACGTCACATAAATCCCTAAATACAATCTCTTCATGGCTAAATAAAGTCTTAAATACGTATGGAACTGCAAATTGATCACCAGTTGCTGTCCATTCGCCACCATGCTTAGCATTATCTCCAGGAATATAACCATACATCATATTACACATTCCGCCAGTCTTATATCTTGCAATATAAACTGCTTTATTAACTAAGCACATTTTATCATAAGTTGCCTCATGTTCAAATGTATATCCATAATCCTCGCCGTACTCCATAACAAACTTAATTATTTCAGGAGTTGCGTTAGGAATCTTGATTGAGTCGGTCTTAATATGTGCAACTGTAAATCCGCGTTTCTGTACCTCATGTTTAAGATTAACCATGAATAAAGCTCCACGCTTAGCAACAATATTATCAATATTTCTAGGATCTTTAAACGGATGCTCAAAGCTTGCTGCCGTTAATCCATATACAGAGTTAATAGCTGTCTTTAATGCATTAGCCAAATCTCCAGATGTCATTTTACCGTCAATAACTTGCTGTATAAACGGCTTCAATTTTCCGTCCAGCATATTATCAACGATATCCCATGCTTCGTGCTTAATACTAACGCGACCTTCTACAATATCTCTATAAGCTTTTGTAAACTTAGGGCCAAATAGACACTCTGCAATTGTACTATGCGGGTGCATAGATACTACGTCCAATAATGCAACATTAGTGTACATTCCGGGTTCAGAATATACATAACCGCCTTCACCAACTTCTTCACCTCTATAAATTGATTTACCATTATCAAAGACATATCCAGGGAAATATGGCAATAAACTATTGGCTTCGCCATGTCTATGACTCATCATTTTAGGGCATGCTTCTTTTAAGAACTCTTCGACATCTGGCGGTAACGATGTAACAGGTTCTGCCAAGTTTCTATAACAGAACTCGCCTTGAGGTTTCTTATTGGTACCGAATATAATTCTAGTTGTGTGGGCATTAGTTGTATCATTATAGCTTAACCCAGATAATTCAGCTAGAATCTTTCTTGCTGTCCAATCCGCGCTAAGATAATGGAATGTTGCTTCAGTTGCTACAACGTCATTAATACAATATTCAGCGACTGTCTCCCACATATCTTCAGGAACGGGCTGATCCCAAGGAAGTCCAAGCTCTTGGTGATGAATACCTAACTCAATTTCAAATTTCTTAAGAGATTGTTTATGAACAGACGAAGCGAAATCGTATACATCTGTATAACTCAAATTATATGCTTCACCGAATAATGCATTCTTACTTCCTGTTACAATCCGCTGGCTCAACGCATAAAGTTGCTCATTAGTGTAACCCATAAGTCTAGCATATAAAATATGATTATCATATCTCCTATTATTAAATCCTATAAGATTAAACTTAATAAGTGTCTCAATCTGAGAACTTGTAGGATTTATCCACTTAATACATTCCTTACCATCCGGTTTCCAAACTACAACAAATAGGTTAGGGAATACCTCGACGTCATAAAATATAATATCGTCTTTCTCAGCTTGTGCATAATCACTAGCTTCCTCAGACTTAAATTTCATATTATTTACTTTGGCAATACAATAACTTGCATGATTGGTACTTAATGTTGCAAAATATAATATTGCTGGTCTAAGATCTGTAACGTCATAATGCATGCCTGAATCATATGCATCTTGTAAGATCTTATCAATAAAATCAATGCTAGGTTTTGTACCTGCATGATATTCCTTATTTAAATTTTTGGTGATGAGAGTTCTTATACTTTTCTCATTTTTAACTCCTTCAAAGTTTACCACTTTCTCCTCCTTAAACGGCAGTCCAGAATTTATATGTGCAATATCCTTATCATTATACTTTGTTAATTTCCTTCGCAGAGCAGCATTGCCTGTATATATTTTAACTTCAATGTTATCGTCATAAACCCTACTAAGTTTGCTAACATCACTGTCATAAATATAATGCAAGTGAATACCTGCTTCCGACTTACTTAATTCAGCATAAGTCTCAGGCCATTTACTTGCAGCTTCTAAATTCTTTTCATAATCCTTTTCACCATTTTCATTCTTAATATCAAAATCAATGATAATAAGATTTTCAGGAGTTTTAACATAATGCATTTTAGTGGTGTCAAGATCTTTTAATTTAGTCTTAACATTCTCCCACTTTCTGCTAGGAGTGTCATCTTCTTTTGCATATTGAGCAAAACAGTCAGAATATAATTCATCCAATTTAGACTTTACACCAGAACCAGGATTAATAAATGTAAGCCAGGATTTATTCTTAACCGACTGCTTTTCCTCATTTGTCTCTATCTCGTCAGTATTCTTAACCTCTCTTGCCTCACCAAACAATTCGGTCTTGAATCCTTTGTAAAGATTTGTAACGACTAAGCCATCTTTAGTTCTTGCCGACTCTCGACATTCATCCCAATAATTTTCAAACTCATCACGAAATCGCATCTTCGTTAACACATACTTATCGTTATTATCTGCAGTATATGTTTTATAAATTTCATAAGCAGCTTTTAATGTTATTTCATCTTCATTCTTAAATAATAAATAATTATCTTTCATGAAGTTAAAGAAATAATCTGTCTTATTCTGCATTAATAATGGTTTGTATGTATTATAATAATTTTTGCCCATCTGCTTATACTTTTGAAGACAGTGATAAGCAATGGCCCCATATTCAAATTTAACTCTCTCCATTAATTCTTCATATCGTCTAGGAGAGACAAGATTACCAGTTGGTTGAACATCTATAAGCCTTCTCAGCAATCCAGACTTTGCGTCTGTTATCTGTACAGGCTTATTCGTTCCCATAAATATAAATGACTGTGGTTTTAAAGTCCACTCATTTTTAAACTTAGCATTAATCTTAATAGGTTCATGTGAAACGATACTATTAAGTTTGGTGTTATCTTCAATCTTACTTAAATCACCATCGTGTTGTATTAAAACCAAAGGATTGCTAGCTAACTGCTCTGTGGCAAATGCATCAGAGGTTCTTGCTAAAGATCGTGCGTCCAATGAATCACACACATAGCCATCAAACATGTCAGATATAATATTTAATATTGTACTCTTACCTGTTCCGGATCCGCCGTACAATATCATAAACTTCTGAATGGTTCTTGCATCGCCAGATATAATTGCTCCAATAGCCCATTCTAGTTTATCTCTTTCCTCTGGCGCATACAAAGTATTCATTAATTCTTCATATGCATCCATAGGTCCTTCAATCAAATCGTATGGAAGTTTCTTACTTGCATAGTCAGACTTCTTAACTTGTGTGTTATTGAATATAATTTTAGAATCAAGAACTTTAGATGAGTTCTTATAATCTTTCATATACTTTCTAAAAGTAACCCATACTTTTGAATCATATAATTCCATTGACTGAACTTGTACGCTCATATTACTATATGGATTACCTTTGATCTTTTCGGCGTAAGAATATAATTCTTTATCTATTAATCGAATAGCATCATCAACGTCGGTTGACCACATCCCAGCTTCTTCGTCCCATATAGCATAGAAATCGCCGCCTTTTATTATCAAATCTTTAGAATCTTTGACTATAAAATTCGGTCGAATATATATGGTGTTAGCGGATTTCACATATCGATCTTCAATTTTAAAGAAATCCATGTTTATTTGCTCCTTTCAGTCCTATTTTTGGCGTAAAATAATTTGTAAGAAAAATCTTGTAAGACCATATTATTTATTTTTATTTTTTTTACGCGTATTAATATAATATATAAATATATAAAAAATCCTACAAAACCCCACAAAATAGCCCAAAAACGCCCATTTTTAGCCCTTTTTTGTAAGATTTTTGTTAACTTTTTTTAAACACAAAAATGCCAAAAAAAGTCTTTTAAAAAGTCTTTTAAAAATCTTACAAATTTTCTTACAAATTTTTGCCATTTAGAACTCGATTTTGGGTGTATTTTCATTAAACCAACTGTACATTTGATACCAAATTTCGACGTTTCTGACGTCCTCACGACACTTAAAAATGCCATTTCGGCCTTCATTTTCATACTCACGCTTCAGAAATTTATGCAATTTACTCTTAACTTTCCCATAATCATAGTGATCTTCATCAAATTTATCCAAATCCATCTGTTCAATTATGAGCCAAAACCACTTATCGGTCCGATTTCCTAGGTTCATATCGAACATTAACTGGTCATCAATCCTAATACTTAGTGCAATTAGCATCTCTAACCACGAACAATCGTCATATTTAAGCTCTTCGAGCTGCTCATCACTAAATTTATTCTCTTGAACAAACCTAGTTCTTAATCCAACCCCGTCTCTAGCCCTATGTACATCCATAGGTGCCAATTTATTCTCTATAAATTCGTCCTTATACAGATGTAACAGCAAAGACGAATACTTTTTTGCTTTCTTCTTATCTAACATATCGATAAGCCATCTAAAATATAATGCTTTCATACCCTTAACTTTTGCCCTTTCGTCCGTACAAGTCTCCAAACGGCCATCTTCATTAGTCCGAAGTTTCCATAATCTTGCTAATCTATTAGCTGTACTACTAAATTCTATCACATGTTGCCACCTCCTATCGTGCAATATAATGTCTTTTTCAATACTATCAAGTATATCTCCATCTACTGTGAATTGTGTATTTGTATAAAAATGGATATGATTAGGATGTGAGTCATATCGTATGCACTCAAAAGTTGTGCCATCTGGCATATTAACTCTATAACGGCACATTTTCATTCGTTCGTCTTGTTTATTTCTAGGCATTTTTTTTAATCTCATATTTCTCGTTTGCCATATTCTTCTCCTTTATCACATTCGCGTATCTATAAACGGCAAAATCATTTCACTCATGAAAATATAATTACCAATGATTAAGATATTCATCCTATTCATACCTTAATAAACGGCAAAAATAGAAAGAAGCCATATGGGATTCGAACCCATGACCTCCTGCTTGTACAGCAGATGCTCTACCAACTGAGCTAAGTGTCTTCTCTCTATTATAGTGGCACTAAATTTTGCGTTAGCAAAGAAATTTAAGATACTAAATCTTGCGACAGCAAGCGAAATATGTGGCACTAAGCTATAAAATATAATCCCGGTCTTCGTACTGCATTTTCATGCATATCTTTTATGGTCTCAGCAACACTTTTACAATGCTTATCAGCCTCAATACGGCCTTCAAACATAACTATAGCTCTCACAATCGCTTTACCAATATCGTCATTTCTACGGTCAAAGAACTCCATATGAATAAACTCATTGAGAATATCTCTAGCTTGTTCATCAGTCAAATCCCGGTAGTCATTAAATTCACTCATCTTTTTCACTCCTTTGATCGTCTAATTTCTTAAGCTGCGTAAACAATTCACCAATAGCAGCATTAATGTTACCAGTCCTTCTAAGGGAACTCTTATAGAAAGTATTTGTCGATCTGTCAGAAAATATAACAGTATACATTGTATTGTTCGGCCTACTTGTATCTATGCTGATAACCCAGCCAAATTTGTCTGTTTCACCTATCTTAACCTCGTCGTATAAACAGATCTCAAATGCATCAAGCCACTTCTCATACATAGAAAATAGAGCTGATGGACTGTAAAAAGTCAAGATATCTTCTATGTCAGCGGTACTGCTGAATGCCTGAACACGCTCAGCCGGAGTCATATCATATATCTTTTTAATAAGATCCCAATAATCATCTTGACCTTTTACGTATGAGTTCATGTTGAATTTATTTTTTGTCTTTGTATTATCCATCTCTGCATCCTCCAAATGTACTGTAAACCATTTTCTGATTATGCCAAACCTTCAATCGCTTTTTTAAAATTCTCATTAGGATCAGACAGTTTTTCAATTTCATAGTCGTAGGCCATTGTTATATCATTTCGATCGGTCAAAATATAATATTCTTTTCTTTTATCAAATTTTGGATTTTCAATCTTAATAATATAACCAATGTTGCCGGACGTACAATCCTTAACTTTCATATATAATTTTAAATCTTTATGCTTACTTTTCCACTTATTATACTTATCAACAACTTCTACGGGAGTAAGTTTGGTTATCACATCGGCCAGTAGTATTATGTCGTCGCCAAACACTAATTGCCTGCAATTGCAATCCATATCAACTGCTTTTTCAAAACATTACAGTATTTAGTAGCAAATGATGTATTGTTATCTATATTTTTCATCCTTTCTATTCAATATCTTATGCTATATGGTTTCCCACAACTCATCGCATTCCCAAAATAGGAATATCAAGCCCCTAGCAAGGTTATATAAGAAGGTAAGTATGCTTAATAGCTTAACCCAAAGTGGCATACATAAGATAAACGCTGATGTGACTATGCCAAAAGACATTAAAGGAATCGACAGTACAAATAAAATGATAAGAATTACTGACAGACGATCATTCATTTTCATTATTTAATCATCCTTTCTAGAGAGATTTTTGTAAACAACGTATTTGATGCAAGGCCTCTTTAGCAATTCGCCTGTATATGATAGTATGACGTCGGAGCCCCATTCGTTTACTAAAAATATAATTTCGCTGCCATATATTTTTCAACTTTTTACAACCTGATATCTCATGCAAAATAGAATCATTTAAATTTGGCGGTATAAATGTAAATTCCATAGATTAACCTTTCTAAAAATTAAGAGAGACCTTATTTCTAAGATCTCCCTTAACGATTACTCACCTGCAATTTTCTTACCGAGCTTAATACTCGGAAGCCAAGAAATGTTTTTATGCTGGATCTCGGTGAGTCGTGTCTGGTTTACTTCCAATACACCCGAATCCTTACGCTCATTAAACTCCTCGATTCCGGACTTCACTCCAGTCACGATTGCAATGGGTAAATCAATGGGTGCTGCAAGTATCTGTATAGCACTTGCCACTCCAAGTCCAACATTGTGTCTTAACTTCTTTTTATCCATATCAATTTCCTCCATAATATATAATTAACAGGTTCAACCATCTCTGGTCTATTATAGAAGCCTGAAATCTTGCGGAGCAAGTTTAATACAAGTATAAATACTGTGAAACATGTTCAACAAGTTTAACGGAGGAATAAAATGTGTGAAGTAAATTCAATGGAAGTATAAATACAGCAAATCATTTAAGGCAGTTGTCTTAGGACATCCAAGTATTTGTCACAATTTGCTGAATTTAAACCATCAGTGTATTCTTTTCTTAGGCCCTCTATACAATATTTACAATATAATTCATCAGACCAATTGATAGAATACATGTAGCAGGCATAATGCTCTTTACCGCAACGGCTACAATATTTTTTATCCGTATCGATTGACTTGTGGGCCTTTAACATGAAATCTTTGGATAACTCATCCAGTTCGGCATGTATAGCCTTTCCCTTAGTATATTCATATATAATATGCATTATCAGAGGTATGAAAGCAACTATTGAAATTGCTAGAACAAGAATAATCTGACGACCGTCCATATTACTTCCTCATAATATCAGAAATATAACTCCATACCAGTAAACCACTTATTATCATGGCTCCACAAGAGAGCCCCAATCCTATAATATTATGCTTTAATTTTTTATTCATTTATTTAACCCTTTAATATATCTCTCATATGCGAGTATATTTTTATCCTTTCTTTTTCTTGCAAAATATTCTTTTACTTTTTGAATGAACTTAGGTTTTTCATCACACCCATACCAAATCTTGCGTTTAGTTTCAATTGTTTTTGAACGTTCATTTTCTATAAGCTTATTGACAAAAGCGGCAATCTCTGTTTTAGATCGTTTATAAACAATCATGCTAAGAACTTCATCCACAATTTTTTTATCTGTTATCTCAAAACGTTCGCCTTCAGGAGTGTTTATAAACATATTTTTATCCTTTCTTTAATATAATACGTCCTTACAAGCTTTACCCACTTTGCAAGACTTTATAAACTTCTAAACATCCACAACCTTTTTTACAACGGTGCCCCACAGTTAGGACAGTTTACAAAATCTGATAATACCTTAGTTCCACAATATTCACATTTAACATGACTGACAGGAACAATAGTAAGAATGCCGCATCTACAATTTTCCAACTGTTTTTCGAGTTCCTTTTTTTCTTTGCTCAGATTCAATGGTCGAAGACTTTATAATGTACACATCCTCATGGGCCATAACTATGAGCCAAACTATAACTGGAATCACAATAGTTATTATAATACCCAAAATCCACCAGTCCATATTTATTCCTCCAGCATTTCATAACCGCAATTTGGACAAAAATATGATGTAGAGTATTCAAATTTTTGGCAATGATCGCACATAAAATGTATAGACCCGCCCCCACTTTCCATAGATATCCAATGTGCAATTTTAGGTTTTGCTACAATAGCCTTTAACTCTTGATCGCACTTTTCTTTGGCATTCATAGACGAACTCCTTACATACCCATAAATTCATTATAAGTCATCTCTTTGAATATAATCTCATAGTCAGCTGCATAAGGCTCATTACGAACAAATATACGATCCTTAGCTCCGCCATCAAGCTCTACGAGATTATCAATACCGACCACATCATCCGGATTAGGGACAATGTTATCCCCATCATCGATCAGGATACCGTCTCCGAAATATGTGAACTGCTGCTTGGTAAATGCATCAAACTGTGGACCGATATATTCCTCTTCATCAATAATATAAGGAGGTAAATCACTCTCTACAGCAGCTGCTGTGGTCACATCTTCGGTCTCAGCCATACGCTCCTCATAGTCCTCGTCAGACTCAAGATGTCTTTCCTCATTGTCAGCCATACGCTCTTCATCGTCTTCATCACGTGTGACAAAGTCCAGCTTCTCTTCATCTGTCATGCCAGCAAGCTCTTCCTTAATTTTCTGGCGCTCTTCGTCAGATATTGTGAATGTCTTATAATCGTTTGCTCTGATTATATTCATATATTCTGCCTTCAACTCATCATTTTTTTTACTGAGCGCCTTTGCTCTCTTAACTGCTGCCTCCTGCTCGGGAGTCATAACAAAATCGCCTGAGGGCGTTGCGATCTGCATGGTATGGATCTGACGTACGTAGTCGTTTATCTCATCGTTCATGGCATTTATAATACCGTCGGTCTGCTTCTTCATATGATTACGACCTACAAAATATCCAGCTGCAAATCCAGCGCCTGCTGCCACTACTCCAGTTCCTACTAATATAATAGTTGCTTTATTCATTTTAATTTTCCTTTCTTTATCTAAACTTTGGTTCCTCGCAAGTGAATTCCGGATTCTTTATGAAAAATGGATTATTGTCAGCTCGAATTCTTGACGGTGTTGTAAGATTAACGTTGCTGGCTGCTTCTATTTTTTCTATGATCTCATCAACAGTTTCTTTTACTGAAATATCATTGTATTCTGAACCAATAACGCCCACAATAGTAGTATCTTGATCTTTAAAAGTGGTTGATGATATATATGCTATAGCATCAATATTAATAACCACAGTCTTTCCAGTTTGAGTTCCTGTAAGTTTGATATACTTCATATCTTCTCCTTTAAAATACATTTATGGCAATACTTTTACGCATTTTTTCGAATATCTCTTCCGGAGTTTCTCTTACACAATAATCCTCATCGGAATCTGTTGTACATACCTTGGTATATAACGCCTTGCCATAATTATCGACAATCTGTCGTAAGCATGCAATTCGGGTGACATTGACATAAACCTCGCCCCCATCACCTTGTAAATGTAATTCTACGAAATTCATAGTCTCTCCTTCTCCTGTCTTAGCTGGATAATATAATGAAGTAAGATCCTCTTCATCGATTAATACACGTTTAGACTTTCCATCATAATCATGTACAGCAACCCTATATTTAACTGACGTATCATAGCATAAACAACCCATTATAGTGCCTACTTTCTTATGATACGATTTGAGGGGATTATGAATAATTACCTCATCGTGTATATTAAATTTCGGATATTTCATTTCTCTTTTCCTTTCTTGTCAAAAAACTCAGAGGAGCCATAAAGACTCCCATTTCGAGTTTACTCTTCTTCGACCTTGAAGAGGTCGATACCTTTCTTAAAATCGTCAAGCGTCTTTTTAGCCTTGCTTGACTTAAGGCTGTCGATATCAGACTGCAAACTCTCAATCTGGCGATTAAGGGTTTCATTCTGCTTTGTAATAAGGAACAACAGATCTGTCATCTGATCCATCTGGTCAGCCATCTGATTTGCACAGGTCAGCAGATCTTTGCTAAGCTTATAACCCTCGCGCAGGTCCTTGTATGTATCCGGATCCATATCCATGATAGCATCAAGGCCACCTTCACCAAGAGTATACTTACCAAGCATTCTCTCCGCATATGACCACGTGTTATTCATCAGGCTTCTGAATGTCTCAGAAGTCTTGATCTTTCTTTCGTTTTCCATTTTTACAAAATAAAATTTTCCCATTTTTAATTCCTCCATTAAAATGTTTACAGTTTCAACCATCTCTGGTCTATTATAGTAGCCTAAAATCTTGCGGAGCAAGTTTAATGAAGGAATAAAATATGTAAAACATGTTCAACAAGTTCAACGGAGGAATATTTTTTGTATTTAATGCCCAAAATATAATAAGAATTTATTTACTGATAAAGCGTTAAGGTCAGCTTTTAAATCCTTTATTTTTTCATTATTAGCAATATAAGTGTCAATTTCAGCCTGAATTAAATGATCGCTTTTAAGATCTGGATATAAAGACACTAACGTTATAGCTTCATCTGGAGACACTTCAAATATAATGCTTTTTTCATAGTTTATGTATTTTTCTACAGTACTTTCGATCTTTGCTTCTATAGCGGCATTTTCTTCCTGATACATTTCCAGCTGCTTTAGCGTTACGAATATGCCGTATATCAGAAATATAAGAACTATAAGTTCTCCAATTCCCATTATAAAAGCAATGATCTCAAAACCGTCTCCCTCGCCATATTTTTCTTCAAAAATAGCGGCTAATATTATACATATAATTATTATAGCGGTTAGCATTTGGTAATTTCTCCTTTTTAAAAACTATCTTCATCTATGCAGAATATGAAGTAAAAGCATAGAAAACCTATTTGTAAACTATAGGGTCTGTTATTATTTCCTACACATAATAATTGGAACGATAAAGGAAACGTCCATCTATCTTTATTAAAATAAAATTTAATCCGTTTCAATTGAGACACCTCTCTTCAAATATAATTCATTCAAGATTTATAGCCAATTATTCGCTCTTAAGATAGAGCTCATCATTCGCTTTGTCGATTCGAGCATCCAATTCCCCGATAATATTTTCAGGACTTGGGTAATAATAGCTCTTACCTGTACGTTCGTACTCGTTTAGCTGGTCCTGAATATACTTTTTAAACTCGATCAATGCCTCCACTACTTCCTTTGTAGCAGTCATTTTACTTTTCCTCCATTAATTTGATTTATCATCGTTAGATGGTTTTTTACAATACTCCCATATAAATTGAAACATAGCGTTTTGTAAATCTGGTAATGTAATCGCCGGGATCATGTCATAAGTGTCACATGCATCAGATGAAAGAATTGTATAGTCATTACCCCGTAGATAATCTATGAACTCACCGATGAAATCGTCAATCTCAGTTTTAGCATACCTAGATAATATCTTTTTTATGCTTTCGTCATTAGTACGTTCAGCAACATTAATAAAACCATTAATTGGCTCCATTTGTATTTTGCTCATCAGTCTCATAATCCTTTCTGTAATATGTAAAAATTGATAGACGCCTTAAAACAGTTAATCAGTCGCCAACATAATTCCATAATTTTCCGAAATATTGCTGAGCTGCTTTATACGTCTCCTCATCTATCAAACCGTCGTCTAAAGCACATCTGAAAGCTTTAGATCTTGACATCTGAACCGGATAAGGATTATACTTATCCTCAAACTCATTATACATTTTAGTAAAATTATGATTCGTCATTTCCATAATTACCTCCAATTCTGGCGTCTATTCTATAATAGGAGCAATATAATATGCGAAAAGAAGAAAGAAGCCTTAATCGGCCTCTTCCACCCAGAATAATTCACCGGTTTCTATGTATATGACATAGGACCGTTTAACCTTAAGTACCTTATCAAATGCTTTAATATTAAGCCAATTGACATAATGCTCCGGTTCATCCTCGTACAGATCAAAGTTCACGTTAAGGATACGGAGTACACCTTTGTGAGTCTCTACAAAATTGTAGAATGCCTCATAAGGTTTTCTCTTTATACTCTCATCCATCTGTTCCTCGACCGCACAGAAATTCTCGATAGCAATATTTGCCTTTCTAAAACTCCTTAAAGTCTTCAATAAGTACCAATAGAATCCTTTCATATAATATACCTCCTTTGCTATAAGTTCTATTATAGAAAGAATATAATATGCGAAAAGAGAAAGAGGCCTTAATCGACCTCTTCTTCTAAAACATCGTCATATCTTTTCTTACGTTTTCCGAGAATTCTAAAATATACTAAGAATTCATCAAGTTTACATATATGATCTTCCAATGGCTTAGAGAATTTCTCGATAATCCTCTTTTCTTCATCTTTTGTTAAATTAGACATTCCCATATCTATCACCTCCTTTGTCATTAAAGGAGCCTTATTTATTGCGTACTTACAATATTGAGCCGTACTTATGCACTATCCATAATGGCTCACATCCTGCAATTTCAGCAAAATATGCCTGACCTTTATATAATGAGCCTTGAATTGCATCTAAATCATCAATTTTTGTCTTGAAATAACGGTTAGCTAAAGTTTCTGCCTCATAAATATAAGGAGCATCTTCCTCGGATACGGTAACAAATGCCCGTCCATTAATTTTGAATATGTCAAGAACTTTTTTGTCTTTATATATTATTCTTTTCATCATTTTTCAAGATAACTCCTAACACTTTTATATAATGACCACTTGCCATCATTTTTCTCCCATTTCTCATGACAATCATTGGTATCAAGGATAAACTCGTCAAAACATGCTTTATTGCAGCAAAGACCAAAATAATAAGGGGCTTTTACATGATGGCAAGTCTTCAAATCATGATTGACATATGGAAAATATAATGGACTGAGAACACCTTTATAATATTTTTGGGACAATAATTCATCCAATTTGATAAGCCGATCTATCATATTAAGTAAATACATATGCAACCATCGTTTACGACTCTGTCTACCACAAATAATCCACTGCATATTGCCTCCTAAAAATACCTCTTATGCCAGTTAGCCTTTCTATTATGAGTCTCATCATAGTGATATTGTTTAAGTCTTTGAGACATATCTGATTCTGTGGACTCTTTACACAATGCTGTAATATCAATAACACCGTCAAAAGGTTGAACGTTATCCCAATCTGGTCGACCGTCTATTACTTTCACTATATATACTTGCATACCGTCAGGATTTTTACAAATTATCTTGTCCATCATCCTCCTCCAACGTCACTGTTAAATCCCAGTCATCGTCTTTAATGTTTTGAAAACATTTGGCCTCGATTTCTAAAGCTCGTTCATTCCATAGTGGAGATTTCCCATAGCTTTGATCAAATACTGGGTTATCTCTAGGAAGTACTTTAGGATCTGACATTTCTGCATAATGGTTGCCATCAGCGCTGGAAATATCACCATAGAACTTAGTTCCATTTTTTTGCAAAAACTCCCAGAAAGCATTTATAAATGCCTGAGGATCCTGAACAGTACGAAAGTTTCCATTAATATGGAACATTGCCGGTTTCGAGAAAGTTATTAATCCATTACCCATTGCGTTCCTCTCAATAAGAATAATCAGTTTTATCGTCAGCTAATACTATGAAATTTGTAGTTATGTTTACATCATCTGGTCGCATTTGTATTTTTCGTACATATCCACCAAGTTCTGTAACGTCAATAGTATTACTGTGCCGTTCTATTGATGCTTCAGTCATTAGAGCTTTAAACACCAAGATATTATTATGTACCTTAATGCGTAAATATACCGGATCTGTATCACTTAAAACGGCAAAGTCATACAAAATGGTTCCGCAATAAGGGCATTTGCCGCTCTCAATAGGAGCACCACAGTTAGGACAATTAGTTTTCATTTTACAAAACCCTCATCTTTGTATATACTCTTAGTTATTCGGCTTCCGAACATAAGGCTATCCGGATGCCATTTTTTATGCTGTCTACGATATTTTTTAGTTCCGGTTCTAAATTTTTTACTATGCATAATTGTATCCCTTACTTTCCATATACCTCAATATCAATTAGATTTTGATTCCAAGAACAACCTTTATAATATTTTTTCTTAGAATCTTTTCCAGCCATACATTTATTTAAAGCTTTCATGCATTTATGAGGATTACATCTGCAGGTTTTTAATATGACAGAATGAGGTATATCACAAAACTCAGTAACTAGATACTCGTCAATACTTTTTTCTTCAAGGCCATCAAAACATTTACAATATTTGTCATAATTATTTTGAGGTTTATCTGGATACCATCGCGGTTTGCATTTACTCATCTTGATACCCCATAATTAAGAACATACTGTATATGATCAAGTTTTTGTAATGCTTCTATAGCTTTGACAACAGCTGCTATCTTTCTATTAACTGTATTAGATGGAAATGGAGAATTATCAAATGGACGCCCATAGAATTCAAGCTGTTTTAGTTCTGCGATAGCTTCAGAATTTGATAAGTTCAAATCTATTTTGAATGCTTCTGAGCATGCAGCATTTGGTCCGGGAATATAATTGAAATCATCTTCAGAACTAGATATATCAACCTTATCATCGCAAACACTAAACTTATAGCACATATCACAAATATGATCCATATATTAACCCTCCAATTCCTGGATCTTAGAAATCCAATCGTCAAATGTAATTGATTCCATCATGAGTCCTTCGCCGAACATACGGTTCTTAAGATTCATAATAATCTGTCGCTTGATGTCATCATCGATGGCTAAGAATATATTTTCATACTCCTGATAATATCTCTTAAATCTCTTCTCGACTGCCTTACGATAGTCCTGATTCTCCTGCTTAAGCCACTCGTCTTTATTCATTGTAAAATATGCATCATAGATCATAGTAGTAACAAAGAACTGAGCGTCGTCCTTACGACCTCTATCACGGAATTCCTCAACTAATGCGGTGTTTGAATCCAGCATGTTGTTGTATGTCTTGAGAATATAATCCGGGTCATGTCTGCATACAGAATCATCACGCCATCTCCAAAGGTAAAATGCCATGGGAAGACCTGTCTGCTGATTAACTAACGGGCAATAGATAGTGTTTTCAGGGCCCGCTAATCTCTGGCATAAGCAATTGAAAAAGCTGTCCTCATGAATAGTCAGGTCATTGTTCCAGCGAATGTTGTTATTTATAAGGAATTTAAGTCGGTGAACCTTACCGTGAACGAACGTGCTGTCTGTGGGATGCGGAATATAAATAGGAGTATCCTTGTCTATTTCCGGTCTTCCCGTCTTAGGGTCGATAATAGGTTTCCTTGTTTTTTTATCGAACTTAGGCATACGAGTTTCTTCAATAAATGCCGACATCATCGTGTCAAACTGTCCATCGGTTCTTTCAGCATCGATCTCTCGGAATATAATGTGAAGACCGTATGCGTTGAAAAACATATCATCAATATCACAGAACATTACATAGTGATTACCTTTGTTTTTGTATGAATCCTCGATTGCCTTATCCAAGCATGCATTACGTGTGGCTGATACACCGCCATGCTCACAAATATAATAGTCGATTTGATACGGGTAATGATATACTTTTCCATCTTCTGAAAACATACGTCCATTATCTGAAATTCCATATGCGTTAACAGCCGGTTCGCCATCCTTACAAATTATAACATGCAGACGATCAAAATCAACATTCTGCTGTATAGTAAGAGAGTCGAGAAGAGGCTTAATAACCTCAAAAGGCTCTTTATATTGGGGTATTAAAATATATAATTTATCCATCCTTATATCCTTTCTTAATGGCAATCGTCATCTGGCTTTGGAACAGGCTGATCCTTTGCCTTATACGTGTTCATTTCTTGTTCAGTTACAAAATCTGCATCACGTGTTATTTTTTCAAGTATCTTTTCCAATATAATTCGCTTTACTTCAATAGGAACATCAGGAAACTGTTCAAGTGACTGAACTATATTGTTTTCCATACTGCGAATTTGCAAATTTATACCAATTTTATCCATTTGTGCCACCCTCCGGGTAAATATAATTTGGTAAAAAGGAAAGGAGCATTAAGCTCCAATCTGTTGCTTGTATTTTTTTAATGCTAACTCAGTAGCACAATATCCGAGTTGAAGCTCGTATTGTTTTACTCGATTAGCAAAATTATAATGCAACACCAACTTTTGGTAGTTAGTTAACTCCTTATCCTTTAATATTCTTTTCATTTTACCACGACAAATTTTAATTTTTAACTTTAAAACTTCATATTTTGTCATAATAAATACCTCCTTTTCTTATAATAGAAGGAGTAATATTTGCGTGAGAAAAAGAAAGAGGAGCCATAAAGCATGCGCTAAACGACTCCTCAACCACTCAGGATTCATAAGGTGAGAGACAACCCCAGGCAAAATGTGCCTTGGTCTTGTGATTTAACTATTAATGTTTCAATATGAGTTGCTGTATGAATCCCGAAATATAACTCAGACCGGTTGGCGTGACAGAAGGTGAACTCAGTCTTCCTTATCGATCTGGAGTTAGCTTTTAATATACAGGACTCTTTGGTTTGCTTAACAGGCAATTTCTTATTAGAATAAGTTGCTGTAAGAGTCCCAGCAGAAAGGATGGAGAAATATAATTACACTCAAGATGAGTGCAATTACCGTAGGTTAAATCTTGTCGAAGATTACGCCGTCAACATTAAAGTCGAGCAGCCAAACGTCATCATTCTCGTTATCTCCTTCGACAATTTTGGTCATGTTGAACTTAACATAACCGTCACCGGTGCTTGAATTGAGCTTCCAACCAACAAGCTGGCCTTCCGGTGTAGATTCGAATCCGAGCTTCTCATATACCTGATTGAGGAATACATATCCTTGTGATCTTAGCAGCAGGTCAAATACCTCTTCCTGTGTCTTAAGGAATTCTTCATTGTATACTCTTCCGGATCCATCATTGTTCTGAGTGCAGTAAAACATATCGTTCTTACAATCGAAGTAACGTGCATACTGCGATACCAGGCCGTCAACCGCGTCAACCTTCTGCTCAACCATCTTAGAGTTGCCTTTCTTATCGGTTGTCTCGACCATAACTGTCTCTTTGTGCTTTCCGGTAAGGATTTCTCTCTCTGCTTCCTCACCATAACGATCTTTCACTCTCTGACGATAAGCTTCAAAAGCTGCTGATGTTGATTCAAGTGCTGCAAGAGTTGTTGCCACTCTCTTCTTCATGATACCATGTGCTGAGATACTCAATACACATGATGCTGCTGCAAGGCCTGCTGCCGGTGCATAAGCAAGAGCGATCTTTCCTGCTGTGTTGACAGTCTCTCTCATTAATTCTTTCTTATATACGGCGACCTCTTCCTGATCTCCAGACTCCTTAAGCTCTGCAAGTTCAGCCTTCACATTATCTGTTCGATCTTTGTGGTCGTCCAGGATCTCTTCCAACTTCATTGTGCCACGTACGGTGAAATATAATGCAGCTGCACCTGTGATGATAGATGCGCCGATCATTATCTCCGGCGAATGGACTTTAGCAAGATGCATAGCCTTAAATGCTAATTGCTTAATACCCATCTCTTAGTTCTCCTTTATTTTTATTGACTTGGTTAATTCTTGTACTACAGCGACAGTAGCGGTGGTGAGTCCGCTTACCATCATTGCAAATATAATGGGATGCTCACAAGCAAAATCCCATATAGTTTTTCCTGGTTTCATTCGTTGCTCCTTTCAAGAGGCATTTTCTCCTTTTAATAAACAGGACTCTTTTGTAGGGTTTATAATCAGAAAATCAATAAATATAATTAATTGCTGTAAGAGCCCCAAACATCTTATAGAAAGGAAAGGAGAAGAACCACAATCAGGATTCTTTTCAATTTGCAGTTGAAATATAATTGCTGTAAGAATCCCTAAAACTTATACAAATCCCGACAATTATGCTGTCTTATAACTCGGGAGATGTTCACGCCAGTGATTAGCGAAATAGGAGCCCTTTTTCTTATCGCTCCTGTTGTGCTTATTTACTTTTCTGAATCCGTCGCGATCCATTCTTGCATGCGCCATGGATCTTTTATATGATCTGACAATATTCATTTTTATCACCCTTTCGAATATAATTCCACATTTAAAAGTCAAGGACTCTTTAGGAATTCAAATAACAAATTATCATATTATAGGAGGTATATGGAAAAATGTTTTATCAAAATATAATTAATTGCTGTAAGAGTCCCAAGTTTATTAGAAAAGAGGTAAAATGTGGATGTTACACTTGTTCGATCTGAGGCAAATCTAATATACAGTCGCCGCCAGGAATCATCTTAATATTTACACGATCGAGATTGGTCCAACCCCAATTCTTATCCATAGGATCCCAATCCTGACCAAGCATTCCATAATAGTCAGCTACTGTGCATTTGCCATATTTTACGATCAAATCCTGCATATCGCTCAATACGTCCATTGCATTTGTTCGTGCAGGAATTCTACGACCATTCTCGTATGTATCCGGGATGGCAACATCGTCAACAAAACGACGATTTCTTCTGCCATATCTCCGATCATCATCTCTGGTCGTGGCAACTTTGGAAGTTGTACTGTAATCGCGATATCCGCCTCTGATTACATTACCTCCTCCTTTTCTACCACGGCCGCCTCTACTTGACGAATCACCATACAGAGATATGCCCAATACGCCCATAACAAGATCATAGAATGTATCTTTTGCTGCCGGAACGAGCAAATCCCAAACAATGAAAGATCCAATACCATCTGATTCGTCAGAAAGGAAAGTCTCCTTAAGTCTCGCTCCAAGCGGTTTCTTTTTCTTTGTTCCATTAACGATTTTCTTAACCTCAGGCTTCAAATCATCGTCATCACCACTCACATGAGATATAGAAGACTTTCTTATATCAGAAATATCTTTCTTAGTTTTCTGCTCAAGCTCCAATTCAGCTTTGGTCTTCGAACTATTACCCGGAAGATTTGAATACTTATCCAATCCGCTACTTCCGAGCATAGGAGAATTTCCATCAGCCATTGTCTGTCGATTCCTCCTCTTCAAATTCTACAGTATTTTCACTAGCACCAGAAAGGCTCTTGCCGATTTTTGACACCGTATCAATTGTATTTACCGCAGTATCAATCTGTTCACCAACATAATTGCTAGCTGCATCACCAACCATACTTGCCAATACTGTTGCACCAGCAAGCATAACGGCCTTCTTCACAGTCTTGTCTGCCGGTCCAATAGCAGCTTTTCCATATCTGGATATAATAAATCCAGCTCCGAAAGAGGCTATACTACCAAGTACAAACTTAGCAGCACCAACAGCAATCTTTTTGCCATCGATCTTAAACTTCTTTGTCTCCATCTTTTCCTTCCTTTCTTAAAAGAAAACCTAAGAGGAACCTTAGCCTAAACTAAGATCCCTCTTCTCTCTATTATAGTAGCAATATTTTATGCGATTAGTACCTACTCAGATCCCCGTATCTATATCTGTCTTTAGGAGGATTACGAAGATCAAGAACTGTACAGGTTACCTCGCGATCATCTTTCTCAATTATAATAGATGAGATATCAAAGTCGACCTCGTCATCCATAACATTCCATCCAAGATCTTCACCAACCTTTACCGGAGGAAGGCCGATCTCATCATACATATCATTTAGGCATATAAAATCTTCTTTGAGAAGTCTCTGATTTAGAAGTGTTTCAACCCTACGAAGTTTGTCGATGCTGCTTTTGAAATATCTTCCGGTATAGCTATCATAACATAATGACTCACCATCACCGGTAATGATTACAGGCATTGCTCCTGGAGTTGTGTCGTTTTCATCCACCTTAGGAGGATTTTTCTTAACCTTATCCTCCGCGATCTTGGCAATTACTTCTGCTGCCTTCTTTTCACCGATCTGCTCGATAACTTTGTTCTTATATGTTCTGAACGCCTCTTCAGTTGCGGTTAAAGCTGCGCTGGTTGCTGTGAGTCTCTTAACCGATACAGTGTTTGCACTTATGAACGCTGCAATTGATGCTGCCCCCATAAGAGTTGCCGGTAAATATAATACTGCTACTTCTTTCACTACATCTTTGATTTCAGGTCTGAGATACTTATCTGGAATCTCCTGCATAAGATTGGAAGCGCCTACAAGAAGCTCTGTGTCTTCTGCCTCTTCACCTTCATGCTCACCGCCCTTACAATATCCGTTCTCTTCGAGCCACTGCTTTTCACACTGATGATACAGTTCATCTTCTTTATCTTTCTTAAGATCGTCAACTCTTCTCTTTGCCTCCGGTGTTACCTTAACAGCAAAGAATACTGTTGCGCCTACTCCGATACATCCTGCAATCGTAAGAATGGTAGGTAGATTTTTCATAAACGTCTGTTTGAATCCCATTTCGTTTCTCCTTTCGTCGGGTCCAAGTTAGTAAGAAATGATAGAAGCAATAAACAAATATAATGTCTATCACCTCTATCATTATACAAGTCGTGAATTTTGCGATTTTATTTCTAGACTGAGCCGGGATGTTGCATGATATTGCTTAATGACTTTGCCAGCTTGTTCAGCACGGTTTCATTTCCAGCATCCGGAGATTCGGCCGTTAATATTTTTGCTGCTATAGGAATATCATTTTCAGATGCCAGAGCTATGCCTCTGAATACTACCGGAATACCGTTGCTATTTTTACAAACACATACATGATTCAGGCTTTCACCAAGATGATCAGCAGTTATTTTAATTGTCTCCTCACCGCCAGATAAAATACCTTTGATATATCCTGTTCTGTATAATATAATTCCCCCGGCAATAGCAAGTCCGCCTCCGATCACCCAAGGTGCAACTTTCTTGATAGTTCCAAGTAGTGAGTCACGATCGATTTCAATTTTCGCCATTTGTGTTTTCTCCTTTATCTAAATAATTCCAAAATGCATGTTGAGCACCACGTTCTAAAAATTTTGATATACGAATGCCATTATATAGTCCTTCATGTACCAAAAAACCTTGACGAAGTTTTGGATTCTTTTTGTAAGCCTCTAAAACTTCATCTTTATTTCTACACTTTAAAACCCTTATGTTGTTTAAAGGTGTGGTGTATATAATTGCATATTCCATACCAAAGCCTCAAATATAATCTTCGATATTTATATGTTCAAGGCCTTCAAGTCTCTTTCCAGGACAAAACCAGCTCGTCCAAGGTAGATTATGATAATAAGTATAAGTGTCAAAATCCTTGTTCCACTCATTCGCCTCATCAATAACATCTTTGACCCGGATGTTGAATTTATCTTGGGCGTCTTCATTTTCCAGCTCGAATATAATTCGATTGTATGTGAGTTGATCTTTATGGTTGTCTGCGGTTGCTGTTATATTGATGCCTATAAGCATTACTAGTGCACCTATAAGTAATATAACATTAATAATAGCAGTGCAAGCACATATAATTTTCATGACAGTCATCGCATCATATATGTTACTGAAAAAGCGGGAACCTAAATTGTGATCTTCAATTTTATCTGCAACAAAGAATAACATAATTCCAAGCAGCAGACCTATTATAATAAGAAGCATTATACCCATTTATTTACCCTCTTCGTAATCATCTTCACTGGGAATATAATCTGCTGAAGCTTAGCCTCGTCCTCAGGATAGATTTCAAGAATATAATATTTCATATTTTATTTCTCCTCTCTTTTAGGCATTGACATTAAAGTTAGTTGAAGTTTTGCACCTTCGACACATCTTCTTACTGCTTCAGCTTTGGATATATGCAGATAGCTGGTAAGTAACTCAACAAATTCAAAATCGGATTCAGACATATCGACACTTATATGCTTTGTATACTTCTGTTTAAGACCCTTTTTGTTAGGTCTATAACCAGGTGGCATTTTGTTTGGTCCTCTCATATTATCCTCCAAAAACCAAAAGGAGCCATAAAGACTCCCTTTGTCTGCGGTTATAACAGGCGCCACAGTTCACCTTCATATTCCTCAAACTCGGCACAAAATCTTTTCAGATTATGTGTAAACATGAATCTGAGTGTAGCCATGAAGGCTTTGACAGAACACTTTGCTATAGCTCTGCCAAAATTGGTGTAATACCAAATAACAATCCCCATACAAATAGGAATCGATATTGGTAACATTACCAATCCGAAAACCGCACCAAAGTGTGCCATAACCTTCTCATACCACTTCATAGAATCATACGTTACCATAATATATTCCTCTCTTTCTATGTTGAGTTATCAGTTACTCTATTATAGCAGGAATATAAATTGCGATTACATGATATGAATGTTTGACGATTCCTCCTGACGTTTACGCTGATAATATAATTCTTCTTCATGATCAGTAGGATCAACATTCGATACTCTGAATTCTCCGGGGTATATGTGTAAAGTAGTTCGACCATCTTTTGAATACTTACCAATGGCTTTCACATTCTGGAATCTTAATCTACCGGCGATGTCATCTACAACAACTGCCACTTCAATGTCGTTGTCAAGATCTTTAAGAATGGACTTCATCTCACCAACTGTAAGATATCCGGTTTCTTCCTGTCTTCTGGATTCCTCTACCAAATAAAACAGATCTGATAAGGACATATCATCTCTACAAATTCTCATAGCCTCGTCGGTATCAATCCCCTTTTTAGCAGCATAAATCTCAGAAGCTTCAATCAATAATTCATTTAACTTTCCCATTATCATTTACCTCTTTTTCATCATACTTGGGCATCTCGCCTATTACTATTTCTGTTCCGCAATTTGGACAAAATATAATACGATTAGTCATATCTGTATATACAGAGCATTCCTTCTCGTCAATGTTACTAGTGCATCCGGGGCAATTAATCACATAAATTACCATCCTTTCTAAAAAGAAGGAGGCCTTAAATATAATAATCTAAAGCCTCCATTAAAATTCTTAATCAACTCTTATAGGTGAATACCTATCGGAGTTAATCACATTCAGCATAGCCTCATAAGGCGTCTTACCGATGTTGGCAATGACATTCTTAAACGTGCTAGCAGACTGTCCGGAGAAGCACTGAGTATTAGGAATATCTGAGTTGACATGATATGTATCATTACGCGAATTAACATTCCAGAATATAATATTCGGAACCTCATACCCATGCTCATGATAGATATCTCTGAGATCGTCATAGATAAACTTTCCACGATTAGCCTGATCAAACTCCATATCAGATATAATTATGAGAGCCTTAGGCATCTCCTCAGGTTTGGCTTTTGCCTGTAAAGCAACCGCTAATATCAGCATAAATGCGGCCATGATATTAGTACTTTGACCCCAGTCCTCCCTATCCATGCTGGCGAGTTTCTGATAAAGAGTCTCACCTTTAACCTCATGAATATTCGGCTGAGAACTAAAGCTCATCCAAAGATTATGGTACGCGCCTTTATTATGCTCGGCAAAATATAATGCCAAACCTATAGACGTGCACATGGGCCTGCCATTTGAACCTTTCATAGATCCTGAAGTGTCAGCCATAACTATGGCGTTTACATCGTCATTGACATAATCAGGAAGTGCATTCCACTGAGCCTCAACAACAGGGTCCATTTGAGTTAATGATGCTGTGTCCCATAAACCAAATCTTAAATACTTCTCAATTAAATCATAAGGATATAATGTAGAAGCATTGATCTTAGATTCTCCGGCTGATAACTTGACAAGATACTCCTGGAAACGAGCTTCATCGTGCTTACTGAATGCATTTCTATAATTCAGCATTGCCTTTGACGGTACTGCAGAATAATCGATCTTATCCCACTGCTGCGTAGACATCAGGCTCTCAGTTACCTTAATATACTTTCTAAGATTTCTTACGATCCTCTTATAATGGTATACTTTATAACCAAGTTTCTTAGCTGTGTATATGCCAAGCATACGGGTATTCTTAGATGATGCGTCAGCCGTCTTAAGCCATTTAGCCAGAAGTGATACCGGCTCCTTGTTGACCATATGAAGAATATCTGCGTTAAGCTGGATCTTAACCATCTCCCACATATCATCCTCTACCGGTGTATCAACAAGACTGTAAATATCATCCCAACGTCCGTACAAGCTTATAAACTCAAGATTTGGCTTAATACACTCCGGGTGATGCTTCGCAGCGTACTCAATAAGAAAACGGAATACCTCCCTCTCACCAAGTCCGCCACGGATGTCTCTTGCATAGAATATAATTTTCGTAGCAAGAAGCGGATCCTCGGCGTAAGCATCAGCAAAGAGTCTCTCAATGCGAGTCTTATCAGCATTCCTAAGAGCGCCGATCGTAGCAAAGAAATCCACAAGCTTAGAACCAGTTGTGTTGAGAGCAAGAGCTCCATTTTCAGTTTCAGTAAGATGTGATGCGTGTCTAAACGCGTTTGCAAAATTTGCCATGATACTTTTTTCTCCTTTTCCTTTTGCTGTTTATATCACGTAATAGTGCACTATTCCTTTCTAATAGGCCATGGTAAGCCAAAATCAGTTCGCTTAATCTTGCAAATTGGATGGGTCATCTCTTCATCCCAAAATACAATACCTTCTGCGTTATTATTCTCAAGCCAATGCTTTATTCCTGAAAAAGATCTATCCAAGTCTCGAATAAACTGACATCCATGTTGAACCATAATATCATGGTCTAAATGATAAGGATTTCCTTGGAAATGAAGGCCTATCGCTTCATAAGTACCATCTGATGAAAACCGACTGCGGCATATATCAATATGATTTATAATAGCTTCTATAAACCATTTATCAGACGGATTATCTTTGTATACGGGAATCCAACATGGTAGATGACCAGTTACCGGATCAGCTTCTTCCTGGCACTTAATAGCATTCTCAGGAATAGACTTACCTTTTTTGGCATCATATCTTTTGTAAAACTTTCTATCAATTATTGCACAACAAGCCCCGTCAAGTTTTACAGTAGGAATCCCTGTCTTAAGAACTTCTTCAAAAGAAGGATCTGTGAATTTTTCAATCGTACTTACAACTTTGTGATTCTCAAACACTCTTTCAAACATTGTAGGTATTTTCTTCATCTTTTTTTTTCTCACTTTCTACCTTTGCTATAGCTGTCTCAAAACCTAATCGTGTATACTCACTTGTTTTGGCACAATCGTCATGATAATTCTGCATCTCTTTTTTGATGGCGTCTAAATCGCCTATTCTTCCATGCCCTTTAGGAAGTGGTATACCATTTGCTATTGCCTTTTGCTCTAACTCCTCAAATTTTTCATCATAAGAATAGAATTTCCAATAACCCTCGTAGTAGCCTTGTCCGTAATCATCTGGCTCCTCTTCATTGGATTTATATGAGCGATATAATTCGAGTGCTTCAGCTTCAGGTAACCAGTCCGTAACGTATACTTTTTCATGAAAAGAGTCACTCCAATATATTCGAAGCATTTTTTGATATATTTTCATTCCTTGTCCTCACTTCCTGCATTTACATTTTTACTCAATGCGCGTCGTGTAATCTCCTCATTTCGTCATTCCATATCTTTCGTACTTTAGTATCGCTCCATCCGCCGTCCAATGAAAATTTCATAGTGTATTTGCATTTATAACAAGTAACAGTTACATTACCATTACTGTCTATGGTACTTCTACGACGATTATGACCACAAATGCAGGGTAAATAATGAGAGTCATCTATACAACTCTTTACCGGTTTTTTATACCTTTTGTGCCAAAAATTATATGCAGGGCATGCTTTTGTGCAATTATGGTCAATACATATTGAATGATCTAAAATACCGCATACATCACCTGGGAATTCATCTACTTTTATACCAAAAACCGCTTCAAACTTTTCGGCATTTGTCATCGTTACTCTCCTTCTTAAATTCAGGATTCTTTTCAATTTGCAGTTGAAATATAATTGCTGTAAGAATCCCAGTTGTGTTATCAAAATCTGCATGAACGTCTGGTTCACGCAATGCTGGCAACGAGACTCGAACTCGTACGATCTTACGATCATTGGATTTTAAGTCCAAGGAGTCTACCAATTCCTCCATACCAGCTTAAAATTGGGAGTTGCACCCCTAAACTTGTCAGCTGTTAACTGCTCAAGAACACACTACGATAGTTTTTAGTGTCTACGCAAATCTCCAAAATCTTCTAGCATGCCATCATAGCTGAGACTTGGAGAGTGCAGAGAGCAGGATTTGAACCTACAATTACCAGATCCGCCATAAAATATAAGTGCTGTTAATATCACAAACATGATATATTAATAAATAGTCTGGCCGCGTTACCAGTTAGCGTCATCTCTGCATGTTAAAAATGTGTGCTTTAACTGTGTTACTGTCAAAGCCTTGTTCTCAGTAAAACGACCGTGGCCATTCTTGACACACGATTCACTTTCAAGGTTCAGCACATAACGGCTTATAAATGGAGTGAGTTGGACTCGAACCAACGACCTTAAAGGCGGTTAATTTGCTGCTGATGTCACTATCATGGCATGCATTAATTAGCTTCATGCTCTATCCGACTGAGCTACCACTCCAAATACAGGACTCTTTTATAATGGATTTGAACCAAATATAATTGCTGTAAGAGTCCCTAAAAATTTTAGAAAAGAGGTAATAAAATGGAAAAGTGGAATAAATGAGATTCGAACTCATATCTTTGCATTTTTAAATGTGCTTAACACTCGCCCTGCTCTACCCGTTGAGCTATTATTCCATAGGATATAACGATAGCAAATGAGATCTGTTTTATATATTTTGGAGGAATATACGTTACACTGCACTAACATATGCTTAAGGGAGGAACTATCGCTATATCCTTTTTGAAAGAGAGATAAATCATGTACCTGTATAAAACAGGCGCAGGCCATACTGGATTTGAACCAGTGAATCCAGCAGTCAAAGTGCTGTGCCTTACCACTTGGCTAATGGCCTAAAAACATATAGGAGGCGTAAAACCAATATAATTGGTCTATACCTCCTATCTCCATATTCAATTTTTATCCGGAAGGATTACTCCCCAGTTACGTCATCGGCCTGATCGGTAACTTCAGTCGCTTCCGCATCACCGATACATCCGCCGTCGCATACATCGCTCTTCTTGGATCCAAACACCCAAGCAAGAACACCCGCCACGATGGCGATTACACCAGCAGCACCAGCTCCAGCACCAATTTTCTGGCCACGTGTTAAATTAACTTTCATAAGTTATTCTCCTTTCGTACGGATATTCTTTCTGAATATCTCATTATACAAACAATAAATCTTGCGAATTAATCCTAATCTACTCGCTCGACATATAATACGTTATTCATGTTAAATATGCCGACTCTACTTCTAAAATCTTTATCATCATAAAATATAATTTCTTTCTTCGTTACATCATATTCATACGTACAAGCTTCGATAAATACATAATAGAGGTTATCCGATTCATCAGAAAACGTTGGTGATTTGAATACCTTATAACCGCTAAAAGCATATGATGCTCCATTTGGAATATGGCGTTCTTCCTCAACGACACCAAAAACCAATTCCTTGTTAAATAATGCTTTATGACATCGGTGATTGCTATCTTTAATATATAATGCATTATTAACTTCAGACATTGTATAAGACATAACATCATGAAATAACACATCACGACCTATAGTAAATACTCTTACTGCTTTTTTCATTTCTTCTTATACCTCTCGCAATCAAAACCGTTTTCTTTGAGCCAATTCATAAGAATTTCAATCTGCCAATCTTTATAGCAAACAAGAACCATGTCTTTATTATGAGAAAGGCGAAGCAGTTTATTCACAACGTCCATTGGTTTAAAAGAATATAATTTGTACTTATATGCATCCTTATCATCAGATCCAGGAGCTATATAGGAATATGAAACATAATTCTTTTCTTTCCACCATGGAGGTGGGCTATCCGATATAGCAATAGGAACAGTCTTATCGTCGATTCCTAATGATACATCTATGAATCTGCATACATATATCATTTCTTACTCCTTTACATTAAATACATACTTTTTAAGGTTATCTTTACCTATTGCTTTAATAGCAGCGTCTGCCGATTCTCCCGATTTGAACCAATATCCATGCGATAATATCAAATAGCTATTCATATGCACTTCAAACATATCAGCGACTTTATCATATATTATATGATAGTGTAGATTTATGCCGTCCCATACCTGATCGTCATCGGATAAACGCTTCAGCTGATTAAGTACCTTTAATCTTTCCCTTTCAAATCTGGCTTCTTCTTCGGTTTTAAAAACATTGCCGATGTCACGTCTATCTGCATCTGCCGCTGTAGGTCTATCGTCGCATACTGTTTTCCAATGATCACAGTATACATCGCCATAATTATCAAGATAATAGTATTTATCTCCGTCAGAAGGCCATTGTGATTTATCCTTGATTATATAACCTTCTTGTTTTAATAAAGAATCTAGCATAGGCTTTTGGTCTGAAGTGATATCATATTCAACTAGTAGCGCGCCATTTACTCCTTCATTCAATCCACTCAATAATCTCCCCCTAATTTGAGTTAATGCACTAATAGCACATACCTGTGAACATTTTAATGTATATTGAACTTTCATGATCAAATACCTCCATTAATGCTTAGCTTTTTGTTTTGCGTTCATATTTCTTTTCCAGCTGCTCAATAGCCCAAAGAACATGATATTTGCCATACTGGTGTACCAATTCGGATACTTCCGATGCAAAATTATGAAGAACTTCGGGGTTGTGTTCATACCTTTTAAACAATTCTGTGGTTGTCATATTATTCTCCTAATATAATATCCCTAGCGTTTACAAAGTGCGGTGCGTTGTTTTCATCTTGTACGTACAAGCCTGGGTTGGTTTTCATAGTTCTCTTATCAATATAATCAACTACACACTTCCCATACTTGTTAGTAAAAACTGTGTCACCTTCCTTAAACTGAGCAACTTTATCGTCTCTGGTTATTGTTGCTATTGTCTTTCTTTTTGGCATCGTTTACCTCCTTAAAATAATCAGCAACTATCTCGCAGTTGCCTTTTTCTACGATCTTTCTGCAGGGTAAACAATAGCCTTTGCATACTGAAGTTCCATGACAGTCGGCTCGCCAGCGGCACTTTGCGATACGATCATTTAATTCTTTAATATCAGTATTTATATCCATATTACCCTCCGCAAAAGGTTATAGGAACCTTATTAGATTCCCATAACTTTATATAATATTTCAGTCGCAAGCCAAGGACCGAAAAATAACCCAATGATGCCAAGTACCATCAGGATTACCTTAATTTTCCTTATCATCTCGCAAACCTCCTTTCTTCATTAAAGAAGGCTTATTTTTTGCGGAGTATAGGTTAGCGACGGAAACGTCTGGAACGAGCCGGACGATAATCAGTATAATAATCATCGTCATCAACATGACACCAGTTTACTTCCTGCCGATACCTTTCAAATATAAGTTCCGCATGCTTAGTCGGAGTGATATTTTTGTTGATTCTCATTGTAGGACAAAGAATCTCCATCTGAAAATCGACATCCAGGGCCCTCTTGAAGCCTTCCTGATAGGATATAACATCATTGCCCCTCGCATACCGACCAAGCTCATAGAAACAAATTGGCTGATCTGACTTATCGGTGTTGGTAAAGTACATAGAAAATATGTTTGACTTGTTGATGTAATCGGCCTCCCAGTTGATCTGTCTTCTAACTTCCTCAACATCACTATTCTTAGGCCACTTATCCCTACGAGGATTGAATATAACAAGATGATTGGTTTTCTCCTCGGGAAGAGACTTGAAATACTCGATCACTTCCTTCTGCCAATCTTCGCAGTTTGTAATTCCTCCGGCGAGAAATACTGCAATGTCGTCGTTCTTAAGTGCATAATATTCAGGTACTGTTACTACTTTCATAATTTATTCTCCTTTACTTTATCATATTCTGACGTATACTTATCCACTACAATACAATTATTGGGACAAGTGCAATAACTACATAACGGATAATCTATTTTTTATTTCTTATCCCCCTTAACTATGTCTAGAAGTTCTTCATAATAGTTCAATTCTTTTTTGCATTCATCTATTTTCATATAAATAGCATTTATGTACTCTTCCTTTGTACAAATATAATAACTTGGTAAAACATGTGGATCGGAATCAATCCCTTTAAAATATAATGGGTACGTCTCTATAGATGGTAGATGAACACAACCTAATCCTGAAATTTTAATGACATTATCAGATTCCTTTCTATCATACATGTTTTTATCATAAATATCGACAAATGATTCTGCACTTTCAGCCATAGTAAGACAAGTTTCTCCATCTATCCATATTTTATTTTCGGTAATATTACCCACTTTCATTCTCCTCTTTTTTAATTCGTGCGTAGATGTCGCAATAAGTACTATCAAAGTAATCATCAACCTTTTCAACAAACCAAGGCTTATCAACTACATCGTTATAGTAATAGTACCAGTTTCCGCCACCTATTCTGGAATGAATATACAAAATATCGTCTCGTCCGGCATACTTATTCCATACTTCATACTGAGTTTTGATGCGTTTTTTATAATTATGTATGGCAAGTTTCAAAACTCTTCTCTTCCATCCATGTATGCGCTCCCAACGAACTCTTATCGGTTTGCCGTTTTTATACTGAATAAATATACGCTTGATATAATTCGTAGTATTACTAAATTCATGCGCGTACGCATTGCTTGACCAAAATGGAATAGATTCGCATAGATCCTCAGTACGTTTTATATCTATGCCATCAAACATATTACGATAATCAATGGGCTTTTCATCTTTCATAAGCCTATATCCACGTAACCGAGGAACCTCTATACCATTATCTTTTGCTATCTTTTCAAGCTCATCTATCTGAACATATGCACCAAGATCCATTGCTTAATCCTCCTTAGTTCCTTCTGGTACTAATAATTCAGCACTAACAAATTTATGAAGTGTATGACCACCTTTAGTTCCATCGTCGGTGTCAATTACAATCACAGATTTCAATTCATCGGCAGTTACAATATAACCTGGATTAACTTCTATTTTGTCTGCTAATTTTTGACAAAACTCAATGCCCGACCACTTCATTCTAGAAGGTTTCCAAAATATAAGATCGTCGGGATGGAACTTCCTATGCTGTTTTCTCCACTTTTTAGTACCACTTCTAAATTTCCGGCTATGCATGGTTATCCTTTCGAATTATCTTTAATCGTAATTTCCCCTGGCTTTACAGAATACATCGTGTCGTCAACAACTTTAGACCAAACACTTTGATGTCTTTCTCAGGAACATTGTGAAGGTCTTCAACTCCGGTTATTCCGTAATGGATGTCATAGAGCTTTTCTTCATCTGGCTCACCGGTTATACGAATGATTGACCCCATAAGATGATGTTCGTTAGGATATAATTCCATACTTGTAACCTGCACTTTTTCTTTAAGCCTGAATTTACTTCTCATTCCGATACCTCCAAATTTGGAATCATAAGCAGCTCGTCAACTGTTGCAAAGAACTTCTTCAGATCAACATTGTTATCAAGTGTCACGGGTCGTCCGTACACGTTTGAGAACATCTCGATAGCCTTCGGAATATCTTTCTTATCATTGACAATAATTTTACCCCAATAATACTCCAACGGCTTATCCGGAATTTTGCTATGAAAAGAATATACTTTTTCACCATACGGTACAAATGATCTTCCAAACTGGTTAACTTTGATGCAACCATGCTTTATCCTGATTTTGCTGTGATAATTATACAAAAGATACATTATCATCCCTCCATATACGCATTATCATTGTCTATGATTTTGCGCCAGTGAGTGATAGTATACTCAAAATTTGCATCCTCATTGTTTACCACTATGGCCTCGATGCCGTTGTCTTGCACATGACCTGACCAATAAGAATATCCATTATCATAAAGATTTACCTTATAAAGATATCTGCCGGGTTCAGTAGGCATACCCTCTTTCTCAACATTGTGCCAAATATAATTGTCAAGGGCGTTCGTACAACAGTCAGCCTCACCTTTATCAAGACGATAAGCCTTGTAATCATACGCCGACCAGTTCTTAATATTACTCCGTACATCTACTGCTCGCATCTGCATTTACATTTTCTCCTTCCTTAAATAACTGTTCAAGCTCCTTCTGCATACAACTTATGGCAGAATTGAGCGCCTTTATGAGATCCGGGTCCGGTTGTGTATCTTCTCTAAAATCTCGAAAACCCGTCAAAAAATCAATGTCATCAGTTAGACTTTGTATTTTATCTGCGTTTGACATTCTCTTCACCATCCTTCATACTTATCCCATAGATACTCATCAATTTCGTACTTTTTACTCATAACGCTTAATGCATATTGACCAGCAATACCATTTGTTGAACCACTGTTATATACATTCAAAGCATCATATGAGTCCTCATATTTTTTGAGTAACTCTGAAATATAATCGATGCCAACTAACAAGTTATTATACGGGTTAGCTGCTAAATCCTCAACTCCAAGCTTCTCCATACGATCTTTATGCCACTTTGGATTTATTTGCATAAGTCCGTAATGTTCGCCATTCCTAGCCTGCCAATAATACGTCGACTCTTTCTCGACAACGGCTAAGACAAGAGATGGTGGAACGTTATAGTAGTTTCCTTCCTCGATTATCTCAAACACATATTCTTCAATATAATTCTTTTGATCTTCATAGGGAATTAACTCTGTATTAACTCCCATTCTGAACGATGCTGCTGCAAGCATAACAATACAAAATTTAATGATATCCATGATTACCTCACTGGTCAATTAATTCGAACCCTAATATAATATTTCTAATGATTACATATTCGTGAACAGCATTTCCAAAATGTATTTCTATATTACTGGACTCGAAGAATGTTAAATCCTTATATGTTTTGACTGCACCATTTGTGAAATACACCTTTGCATCGAATATCTTTTTCACATCGAAATCAATTCTCGGTGGTTTCTTCAGGATTTGCTGCAGTGTCAGATACTGCCCCATCGCCAGCCTCCTTATTATGTTTAATAACATTCAGAAACTCCGAATATAATTTGTTTGCAAACTGATCAAGCTTTGGTGTATCCTCATCCTTCTCAAACTTGCCCATTGACAGGCATGCCATAGTTACTCCGGCTTTAAAGCCTTGCTTCAAAATTTGTTCCTCGGTCTTATTTTTGTTAATGTGCTTGTTTGCCATTTTATTTACTCCTCTTTAATGACCGGTAAAATCCGGTTTGATTTATTAATCCTTTTCTTTCATCCCAAGTTAAATTGAACCAACTTCCAAGCAAATCATAAAACTCGGATATAGAGATCTGATGCTGCCGTAAATACTTAACCGGATCATCTCTTGTCATATGTCTACTTACTTTACTCATAATATAATTCCTTTCACTGCCCTCCGGGCTATTCGTATTTGAGTTACCACGTTGGTGAACAAGACATGGTAACAAGTGCAACAACTGTTAGTAATATAATCATTTCTCAATCTCCTTTACTGTATTATCTATTACCTCAAGAAGTTTTTCTCGAGTCAATTCGAATGACCCCGTCCGTACAAGTTCTCGGAAATCTCCCCAAGCTTTCATAGCTTTAATAGATGTATCAATAGCATCTGCTTTGAACGGTTGCTCATTCTCATCAGTAAAGAAAAACTTCTCGGTCATGAATAGGACTGCTTTATCAATCGTCATCCAAATTTACCTCGTATAATTTCCCATTCGTTGTACACCCGTATCGATTCATCAATATAATTTTGTGCCTCTTCGACCGCCATTTCGACCGCCATATCACGTGTTATTGTGCCATGAGGATCCGGTATAAGTATCTCTATCCACTTATTTAATTCTCGCACTTTAATACCTAACCAGCATTTCTTAATAGGAGCATAAGTGTAATTCGTTACCTCGAGTGGGTACTCTTTGAGAAATCGATTGTCATATGGATCGAACACCTGAGTTTTATCAAATATAATCTCATGGCACATGATCTCTTGCTGATTAGACGTAATACGAGAAGCTAATCTGGTCAATTCAGTCATATAATTTTCAGCAAGTAATGCATATTTAGCCTGATCTTCTGTAGACAATAAGTCAAAGTTCTGATTAATAAAGAAATCAAGTCCGGGAAGTTTAGATGTTCGATCGTACATATCTTTAACCTCCCTATATTTTATATCGCTCATAAAAACCACCTACCTTCGCTTTTTACGCTTTATCTTTTCAACCTGCTCCTTAACAAAATTCCTTTCTTCTCGATTCTTAAGGCGCTTCTGAGATATTTTTTCTCTTTCTTTATGCCAGGTCAAATACTTTTCACATATGTCATGATATGACCCACATCCTTTCTTATCACATTTACCGCAAGGTGCTGGTTTCATTCACAAATCTCTCCTATCATAATTATTCAAACGGGCTTGTATATAGCAATGCTATGTCTTGTACTTTCTGCCAGTCATCAATTGTAATGCCACCGCAATCAAATTCTTCCTCAAGCATACTCATGCATTGCCATAAATATCTGTCATCATGCCAGTCATAAAATATAGCATCATACGACACATCGTCTTCTACAACTGATGATTTGTCTACTGCTTTAAATATATGATCTTCGAATTTCATATATGAAGTAGCTGTGACTGCTATACCTCGATGTCCTATTTCATCAACCACCAACATCGTATAAGCATAAAAATGAGAAAGAGGATATTCGGTTATCCGGTTGACATACATGTCATTTGGTGTACCTATTAAATCGAGATTTCGAGCAATTGTGCAACAATCATGCCATAGTGTAAGAAGTTTCTTATCTGGTAAGGCTGACAATAATCCTTTATGCCAAAGTCGCATATTATACCTCCATAAAAGTTTAAGAGAAGATCTAAGAATAATTCTTAGGTCTTCTCTTTTCCTTTCTTAGAACTTATCACCGAAAGGGTGGTCAAATAAGTCTGCCCATCCGTCAGTGAATACTTGGATCCATGGTATCCGACGATCTGTCCAGATATAATGAATCCAGTCTATCATGAGTAGAACTCCTGTCACTACTCCGAAGGCTGCACTCATAAACATCATGAGCCAGAATAACATTCCGGACACTATGGTCAGCAATATATTTCTGATTTTTCTAAGCATATACATGCCCTCCTTTCTAAGTTCTATTATAGGAGGAATATAATATGCGAAACATTAGGACAGATTGTTTGTGCCGTACCGCTTTCGGTTCTTGTCCTTATCTTCTTCATCATTCTTCGACAACGACCGGCTTAAAGATTTGTAAGGTGTAGCAAGAATAAGTCCTAAACAAAACAAAAGCCAGTAATTATCAAATCGTATCAGAAGAAAGGTCGTGAACCCTAATACTGCGATAGACCAAATAGTCTGAAACAGGGCTGCAAAAATATAATATTTTGCAAAAAGGTAGTTGTTATATGATACGTTTTTATCCTCATCCATTTTCGATCTCCTTATTTTATAGCCAGTTTACGAACATTCTTTCCGGACTGCTTTCTGACCATATATTTTCTGCTCTTAGGTGAAATATAATCTTCACCGGAGAAGTCTTTATCTTTCAAAGGTCTAACTCCTCCGGTAGGGCCTGACGTTTTCGAATGGTCCTGGAGAAATGATGACGATAAGCCAACGTTAGCATGAATAGCATCCCAGTCAAGACGATCCTTTATAGGAATATAATATGACTTGACCTTTGCAGATATCTCGGACATCTGAATATAATACTTTGCAAGTTCATCAATGTCACGAGTTTTGGGCTTCTTTGTAGAGAGAAGCTTATCACAAAGATCATTATACTCAACCAAGAATTGCTTAAGGAATTCATGATATTCCGGAGTAGCAATAAAGTATTCCTTGTCAACTGCAAGCTTGACTTCTTCGAACACATTTGCTACTGATGCTGTCTTGGATATGCAATCCTTATGCAGCCTTAGAACCCACTTGATAACCTTGTTATCCCAGAATCCAAGAAGGCACAATCCAGAATTGACATATATAATATCGGAAAGAAATGCTTCATCAAAATCATATCCTTCACACATATATGCCTGACAAATATAACTGTTTGTAGGTAATTCCGGATCATTGTCCATCATGATTCTCACCATAACTTCTTTTCGGCTCAGCGCGCCGTTTAAAGAAATTGCTGCCCACTCGTCGACAGATTCATTCAACTTAAGAACCCGTCTACGCTCATCAATGTACTCTTCCTTATTTAATCTCCAACTCTTAGTATTCATATTATTCTACCACCTTTCCTGTTTTAACAATATAATCATACATCCAACGAACATTGCCAGGAACAGATCCTATACCACTAAAGTTTGTATAATCTTTAAGCGTATGCTTCGACAACCAGAAATATAACTGGTTGACATTGCAGATGCCATTTCTGATAAGAGCATTCGCCTGAACTTGAGGTTTGGGCATGTCAATAAAATCAATAAGGATATCCCTAGCAGTATTATCTTTTCTATCGTTGGCTGTATCATAGATAGCAACGATCTTCTGACAATCCTGCCATGTAAGATCAAAGATGGGAAACTTACTCTTCAACTTATTAATCTCATCTTTCTTGCGAGAATCTCTATAATTTATAAGATCTCTTATATCCGGATCGTCAAGAAGCCCCATGAGGTCTGCCATTGTAGATATATCGTGCTTAGCGAGCAGATTGTATACTGTCTTTGCGTAACTGTTGTTCGCCCATCTATGACTTATCTCCATTTTGAGATTCATGTGGCTGCCACGACGTTCAAGAAGCTCTATGAGTCTGGCATCGTCGTCCGTACAAGGCTTTTCCGGCATGATCTCCTGGCACTGCTCAGCAAATGTCTTCTTCACTCCGAGATCAGGGTTAGCTTCTTTGATCATATTGGTTAACCCCTTGCAGAACATATCTGTGCGATCCTTAGTATCTTCACTGTTAGGTACCAAAGAGGCATCAAATTTCGGATTAACTCCGACAGGATATAATGAAGCGACGTCTACATCTAGTACGGGCTTCTGAAAGTTCTGAAAGTAATCCTCGCAAAGGGCATTAATGGAGCCAAGGCGATAAGCTAGTACCAAAGGATTTAAATCCTTAAGTTCAACGTTTGCATAGTTACGGATCTGTTTGATTACATTGTCTGCTTTATTCATACTAAATTTTCTCCTTTCCCATACGGGATATTTATATTAAATGTTCCTGCAGATACCATTCCTGAATAGTCATCTGATGATATTCTTCAGGTTTATCCACTTTCTGAAACTGGCCGTTAATTAAAACATACTTGCCGCTATGAGCGCATCGATCATAAATTGCTCTCACTTGCCTCTTCGGCATATTCAGTACTCTGTTCTTCCAGTTCTGAGTCTCCGATATTGTCATTATCGCTGTTCTCATCACACACATTGTTGGCTTCGCTGGCATCTTCCGGTACCTCCTCATTGATGATGTTCTGATCGATCATCTTGATCGTCTTGAAATTGATCTTACGGATAGCGATCGTTGTGTTGAAGATCTTGTGCTCACGATGGAAGAGAAGAAGACCGAGAATATCAGCATATCTCTCCTTGGCCCATGCTGTAGCCTCTTCCTCAGTCACAAACTGAAGGCCGTCAGCGAATGATCCGGTGAGAACGAGCTTCTTTTCATCATCCTCCTTAACATAAAAGAAAGTTGTTGTCTTGTTCGCGATACCCTTAACTGAAATTACATACATAATAGTTTCTCCTTTTAATAAATTTTAATAAAATATAATTAATAAGTTACTGGCCGAGTTACTCTGTTGCACCATCAATGTCATCATTTGATATTTCTATGTTCAGATGTACATTGTTGGCCTGCTTTTTACCCAAATATAATTTTACTACATCTGGACCATCTTTGATTACAATGTCGTTCGATCGCCCCATTGCTTCAACAAACTTCTCGGCTATAAGCTTGCTATTCAAATGGTGCTTTTCATCGCATGTAAACTTTAATACTAGCATTTCTCGCTCCTTTCCATAAAAGTTTAAGAGAAGATCTAAATATAATTATTAGATCTTCTCTTGCCAATATTCAATTGTCATAGGCGGATCAAAGTCGATGAAGCACTTTGTCCACTATATGCTCAGGGATATTACACATCTTCGCAATTTGTCCCGTGGCATAACCTTCACGGTCAAGTTGCTTGATCTTTTCCCTAAGTTCATCTGTAATAATGCCCATAATTATCACCTCCTATTACCTATTATAGAAGCTGAATTTTTTACGATTTTTGAGCGTCGATATCGACCTTTCTGACGAATACAGGCTGACCATTCGGCTTAGTCATAACACATGTCTGTCCGGAATCAAAATCTTTAAGCATCTGATCATATGCAGCACTAGCTCCGGCCTTACTTATCATATCAAAACCCAATACTCCAAGTGCAGTAACGCCGGCCATCCATACCAGAAATATAAAACTTTTTCTTCTCATCGTTAATCTCCATTTTTATAAAATGATTCTATGTCAAACCATTTATCGTCCATAACATTCCCAATTATTTTGATTGGATCACTGATACATGTACAAACAACTCGAATATATTTTCCGACTAAATCTTGGAAATTGTCAACACCAACAGTGTCCATAATTCTCATTATAGATTCCATTCCTTTAGCGCTGCCTTCAAAACTTTTGGCGCCAACATAACCATGTCCCAATGAATAACCGCCATACACAGTGCCCCAACAGTTCCCTTTTAGCTGCATCTGTAAACATAATACCCCATGATCTGCCATGCTTAAATCTGCGGATTCTATTCGAGCGTTTTCAATTGTATAATGCTTGTTTAATGACGTTATTTCATCGAACTTCATTTTTCTTCTCCTTCAAACATGTTTTTAACCTAGATAACTTACCGTTTAGCTCTGCTAATAACTCCCTGGCTCTCCGGTCAATAGCCTCTGCAAATTCCTCATCTGAGATCGCAATAAATATGCAACCTTCATGGCTATATTGGAAGCACAAAGGAAATGCCTGCATGGCCCGAAAACAGAAAACACCAATACAGGGATAAACTACAGTTTGCATCCCGCCAATTATAGTCGATTTTTCCATATAATTGGTCCCCGAGGATTTATCAATAAAATCTTCGGCGCACTCGACCATAACATACAATTCTGAAGAATCAGAACCGCTGTTAATTGTAAATGACTCCATACATACCTCCAAATATGGTTAATGCTCGATGACCGTTATCGTGCCTTCCCAAACACCCCAGTTGCTGTCCTCTTGGAATGTATGAGTTTCCGGAAATTCATCTTCTCGCATTGGTCTTGTCAGATACCATAAATTTGGATGATCACCGTCAATTTTCCAGGTTATTTCTTCAAGCTTTTGTCCTTCCGGAAGGTCAATAGTCATGCTGCCCCCATAATACAGAGTCATTTGCTTCTCGGTGCAGCCAGAAAGGCACATCACAATGGCCACCAAAATTAAAACAGGAAATATAATTTTCTTTAACTTTTTCATACTTCATCCTCCTTAAATGTAATACCATACGGTTTGCATTTCTCGGTCAATTCAGCTAAACACCTAGAACCGAAGTTACGCATTTTCATCAAATCCAGATAGCTAAGATTTTCGAGCTCATGAATATAAGTGTATCCGGCTCTGTGCAAGCAATTATGGGTTCTTACAGATAGATCCAGCTCTTCTATCGTTGCCAGTTTAGCAGCAGATGCTACAGTGCCGTTCTTACGTAGATTAGAAATATACTTGTCGATGTCATCTCTGAGCTTCTGAAGCGCTACCAGATCATTGTACTCGATCTTATCACGAGCTACAGATTCAAGCTCTGAAACATAATCCGACACTATATCCTTCGAACAGTTTTCTCTCATATGGGCAAAAGTCTCATACACCTTCAGTCCATATTTGAGAATTTTACGGCGATTGCGCTGCTTAAGTTTCCGTATTGCCTTGGCGTGGATTTGCTGTATTCTGGTTCCTGTCACATTGTAATCAGCAGCAATCATCTCAAATGATCTATCACCGCACCATTTTGCGTTAATTACTTTCTGTTCCCTCGGCGATAATGTCTTAAGGACATGCTCGAAAGTCTTATCACAATCAGGTGGAAGCTCTGTGAGATTTGTTATGCGGAATAGTTCAACATAAAGTCGTTCGTACCCGCTTAGAATGAGTTTAAAATCTTTCTCATCCTTGGGCAAACATCTAGAAACCTTATCAAATCGTAAAGTCTCTAGGAATTTCTTGAAATCTGACTGTTTTATATTATTTCTGCGACATGCATTAGCCTCGCTTATCCCATGTTGCATATCTCTTACTGCAATATAATAACTGCCAGAAACAGACTCAGCATGACTAAGAAGCTGCTGTCTATCAGTCGCTATCTTTACAAAATCATAATTTCCCATTCTAAATTACCTCCATTTTGAGTATTCTTATTTTACATTCGGCTTGTCTTTTATAACACATGCCGTATCGCATTGAGGACAATCTACCAGATATGTTGTAGTCGTGTACTTCGATCGTAAGTGATTTGTCAAAGCGGTATGGGTATCCTCTTCCTCGTATGAGAACTCGCAGCCACAATTATCACATTTCATTATGGCTTTAGTCCCTTTCTTTATTATTTTCTTCATAATAGCCCCCTTACACTAAATGAGCAGCCATAAAGGTTATGCGAATTTCCTGCTTTTCCTCATCGGCGGATGTCTTATACTCAAACGTGTCATAGATGCCTTTTTCCCAGCCAAGATCGGCCTTAAACTGGAGTGGATCAATACCAAAACGTTCTGCGATTGTACGTACATACAAGTATTGGCTGGTTTTTATATTGAGTTTAACATACTCCATCATATTGCATACATACTCATCATTATACAACCAAGCAGTATCACAATTATCCGGACTTTCATACCACATAGGTGACTCTTTATTAAATATAAGTTCTACTTTTACAAGAGATTTATCAAATTTAGGCATATTGGCCTCCTCTTCATCATACAAATCATGGGTATAACAGGTCAGAAGCGTAATAACAATCAGACCTATTAGGATCATGATACCCAAACATCCAATAAACATTCCTTTAGTGATCATATTCGCTCCTAACAGTACATGTTAAGAAGATAGCCCAAATCCTTAGCTATGAGCTTATCATAGTCACAGTTAAAGAATATAACCCCAGGATGCACCTGATCGATTGCTATATCCTTATTATTGAGAATATAATAGATGAGGTCAACATTCGTTGTACCATCAGGTGTTAAAATGATCTCGAGCTTATAAGTCTTGTTAAGACGAATGACCTCTCTATACTCATCCTTAAGCTCAATACCGGCATGCGAATCCTTGCGCTGCTTCTCAACATCTTTGAAAAAGCCGTTGATCAACTTGTAAGTCTTTTTAGTTGCACGTCCTATATTTTTTAAACACGTATTAGTCATTTTGATTTCTCCTCCTCAATTATGACCGTTAAACAGCATCTCTTTCACCTGAGATGTATACGCTCTGATATCATCATCTATAGGGCAACCGGCATACAATGCTATTGCCTCACTTGGAGATTCCTGATCACAGTGTAAGACTGCTACCTGAGATACTTTAGCGACAGTGTGCATGTCTTCCCAAGCAGTCTCCCTACGATTTACAATGCAAACCGGCAGGTCATCCGGCGCGTCTTTAATCATATCTTTTAACATTCCAATGGTTACAAATTCCATAATATTTATCTCCTTATATAAAACACTCACAGAGACCATATTCCAGATCTCTGTGATGCTTGTCGATCGATATCTTAACTGTTAATGAAATCATCGTAATGAGATTTCTGCCATTTCTCGCGGCTCTTAGCAACATACTCGTCAATCTTTTCTTCACTGCAATGGTAATTTTCCATCAGCATCTTTGTCGTATCGGCGAAGTCATCTTCACTTCTAGACATCACAGCGCAGATAGTTGCGACCCCCTTATCGGTCGGGACATCCCAGATGTCGCCGCCGAGAATAGCATCTCTCATACCTTTTTCACCCATAATGATGCCCTCTTCGACGCCTTTCTTATGTTCATAGACACCGAAACCGAAAACCGCTGCTCCGATAGTAAGTGCACCAGCCCCAATAATCAATCCAGTAGGGTCAAAAGGTTTCTTCTCCTTCTTTTCTGCCTTTTTGAAAATGGGTTCTTCAGACTGTAACCATGCTCTTAATTTGTTCATAAGATTATCTCCTCTTTCTTATTCATCGTTATCAGTTTCTTCAGGACATTCACAAGGTGACTCAAGAACAGGTAAAGCATCCTGATCGATATAATCAAAATCATTGTTCATCATCTTGTATCCGACTATAACACCTCCAACCGCAGCTGCTCCTCCAACTAGCCAAGGAATTATTTTCTTAGCGCCAGCCTTGAATGCCTCTTTTTTACTCTCAGATATAATAGGTTCATCTGATTGCAACCATGCTCTTAATTTACTCATTTTAATTCCTCCTTTTTAAGTTAAAAAGCTAAGAGAACACTTAAATCTTAAATGTTCTCTCAAACTATCATCGATATACAAGCAATATATTTTGCGAATTATCAAAAACCTTTCAACTATCACAGTATTCCTAATTGATCCCAGATTGCATAAAGCTTCGGCCCCTGGATAGCTAAGAAATCGACCAATGTTTCATTATCAACCCAGGTCGTATTTTCCATTTTTGCTGCTGAGCCAAGACCGCTTTCATAAAAGAATCCGTGCACTATTTCATGGCGAAGAGTATGCTTGTATCTTTCATCTCTAAGCTTCTTATCCCTGGATGCACACGGATAATGACTTGCATCTGATAGGTCTGCGATAACTATTTTCTTCCCATAACTATCGCAATAACCATTTGGGCCGGTGCTAAGCTTGTAATCATCTTCGATCTTTTTTACCTCAATTGTGTATCTGTTTCCTAAAATATTAACTGACTCAGGCATTGCAAAATCCATGATATATCTCCTTTACTGTATCTATTTTGAAAAATTTAAAAACAAAATATGAAGGAAGCCATATAGACTTCCTTGTTCGTCAAAGATCAACCCTCAGGTGTTATTCCCTGATTGAGTCGAGGTATGCCCTCTTGTCCTCTTCGGACTTGAAGGTCAGTACCCAACCCTCAGGTGTTACCACCTTGATTTCTCTGTTATCGTCCTTTACTACAACATTTACCTCGTTCATCATATTCTATTCCTCCATATTTTACATTGTTATGAAATAAACACCATTGTTTATTTCTATTATACGAGGAATAAATTTTGCGAAAGATAAAGCTTAAGAGAGACCTTATTTCTAAGATCCCTCTTAATAGTAGTTAGCCCACTAATTCGGCTTGCCTACCTGGTTTGAAGGACTGTGCTTTGACCGTCCGTAGTCCATCTGAACAGCGTCCTCGGCATTCCGATCTCTCCGGTACTGAACATTATAGTTCGCAACCGTGATTCCAACCGGAACTGTCGCCCCTAAGAATGCCAACACTCCAACGATGACTTTCGCCCAACCCTCTTTCTTGGTCTGCTCCATCCTCGCGAGCGTCTCATACTTAGACGCGATCGATTTCCGTAAGTCCTCACGGCGCTTATCCGTAAGATTCTCCCTGGAGAGTTCTTCCTCGTCCATTCCGATCTGTTCTACAAGAACCTTGTACGGATCAAGCTTGTCAGTCTTCTTTTTACCAAATATTTTCATGGTATTTTCCTCCTTAAATTAAACTTTACTACTATTATATGCGATGTATATTTTGCGAAAGATAAAGCTTAAGAGAGACCTTATTTCTAAGATCTCCCTTTCGCATTACAATTCGCTGATTTCTTCCAGAGCATTAAATATACCCTCCGGTGTCCAAATACACCATAGAACTCGCCATGCTATTTTAGTTTTTAGCCAGTTGTTATTGCCTTCAGAAATTATTCTGTTTATAGTATCAGCTCTTGCTATCGACTTGTCAGTTCCTTTTTTACGCTCAGCATATTCAATAATGCTCACGATCAATTGAACCGGCCAAGTGATAAGGTTCGACGCAAATGCTATAAGCAGAAAAAGCTTATAAACAGCCATTACAATGCAGCAAACGAATCTTTCGCCCTTGGACATATTTTCCATATTCAATTCCTCCTTTACTTTATTAATGAGATAAATACTATTATTCATCTCTATTATAGACAGAATAAATTTTGCGAAAAGAGAAAGGAGACATATACGCTCCAATCTCTTAACTCTATTTCCTCCAATGTTTCTTTATAATCCGTTTAACAACACTTATTAAACCGATCAAGAAGAAAGTTGAGAGTAATATCTCAAGAAATCCCATATACACCTCCTTTTCTCTTAATGTGAAATGACGTATATGCCGATGATAATCGCCGCAATCGCCAAAACACCGCAAATTTCTTTTGCGATTTTTAAGATGCTTTTGATTATATCCATAATATACCTCCTTTCGTCATTATAGCAGGCTTATATTTTGCGAAAAAATTTACAGCCGCAATAAAAATTGTTTATCATTATCATATATTATAAACAGGGGCTCTCACCCTGGTCGCTACACTTTACTACCGACGATGGCCTCGTACATGCAGTATTTTAACGAATTCTCCAGATCTAATTCAGATCGAGTTGTTACTTCACAGTAATACTCCTCTGAACAATCAGATTTGAAGAATCTCATTTCATACATGACATAACCATCTTTGAAATGTGTTTTCTTTATACTATAATCGTATAAACCTCCTTCCCCATCTGAACTTAAAAACCATAATTGTTACCTGTTATCTCCTCGGTAACCCAGGTTATTTTGCCATGTTTAATGACATTCATGGCATATGGATTCTTTGCTAAATTAATAGCTCCGATTGTCATACCAACAAATACCATTACAGCAACAGCTAATACAATTATATTCTTTTTCATATAGTTTTCCTCCTTCAGCGGCTGTCTATTATAGGAGTAATATTTCTTGCGTCCGTACAAGTCTATGAAAATTAGCTATTTTGAAAAAATTTAAAGAAGCCTTAATTGACAAAAACAAAAAGTAGCATTCATACGCCGCAGCGCTGAGCTCTACTTTTTATTAGACTTACTTTATTTCTATTACCGCAAGGGTAATAATTCTCTGAAAATTTCCGTCTGATCCGGAATATGTCCATTGGTCTTCTGCAACGACGGGCATACCGCCGTGACTATATACTAGTTGTTTATATGCGGCTCTCGCCTTTTCATATGAATCATAGTATTCTTCTTCACAAACGTTCCATTCCCATCCGCTTGACTCAGACATCTTTTCCAAAACTTTGAATATTTTCATGTTAATTTCCTCCATTAAATAGTTAATAAGTTTTCATTAGAGGAGTAATAAATAATGCGAAAATATGATAGGGGCCTTATTCGGACCCCTATGTTTTTAATTGGCACCTTCTATGAGGATTTCTAGCATCTCTTCCTCAGTGAACACATGGTTGAGTAATTCCTCATTCGTACATGTGTGCCGGTCGAAGTCTTCTTCATCAGGCTGCTGATCAACATCTTCAGTTATAATGTCTTCAACCAGGATATCTTCTTCCTGTATTGTTTCCTCTACAACTGAACAAGTCGTATCAGTAGTACCCGTCTTTTCGATTTCAGTACTGGTCCCACATGCAGTTAATAAACCACATGCCACTGTTAAAGCTATTAAAAAATGTTTTCTCATAGTGAATACCTCCTTTTCTATTAGAGTGGTGTAAAATCTTGCGAAAAGATAAAGGCTAAAAAATATAGAAGCCATATTTCATGCTTCTATACTTTTTTCACCTTCTGTCACGCCAACCGGTCTCGTAACAAAGCTGCCAGGCTGGATTTGGACCAACCTTCTTTTCATAGGAAGAAAGGATGAAAGCACCTATGAACTGTTTTACACCGGGTATAAACTATGGCAGACCAATTATCACTCGCGGAGGGATGCGGAGTTAACTGGTTCGAAATATGTGTGATAATTTATGTATATTTTTAATATACAAATGTTTTGTCAATATGCCTATCTTATACAGAAAAGTGCGACAGCCGCAAAAGAATAAGATGCGTCGGATTTGTCGGGAATACCGCTCTTGTCACAAACGCAGAAATTGGTCGACGAGCCGACACCCCGAAGCCAAATGGACCGACGACCAAATAATTGAACAGGGTGAATATAGTTAAATATAGGAAGTTTTTCATAGCCTTCACCTGTATCCTTAGAATTACCGCATTGTACACCCCCATATATTTGTGTTTCAGTCATAAGTGTAAGTTTATGTGTATTCCATGCCCAATTATCACTCTTACCATCAGCTCCAACACTATTTGTAGTTAAGCATGCTCTGCCAAGCAAATGAGATGCACCAATTACATTACGAATCGCAGTTTCTTTACCAGATAAGAAAGTCTGCATAGTAGATGCACCCAATTCATATCCACCGGCTGTGGTATCAGTCTCATTCATCTTACTATTGCCTAAATCAGCTATGAAACTAATATGATGAACAGATAAAATTCCCATATCATAACCTTTATTATATTCAGTATCAAATCCTGCAATATAACAAGTAAATCCCGCTATAGTACAATAGTCGCCCACTCTCAATCCAGTAAATTTACCAGTTGATACTTCATGCTCTGTTAAAAATGTTTCTAACTGTGCTTGTGATGTAAATGTTCCCCAGTTTTTCATTCTGAGTATATCACTAGCCTTTTCATTAACTTCCTTAATAGCATCTTCTGCATTAGTAGACTGTAAACCGGTTCCAGTTGGATCGAATGTAGAATTCTTAGCTTTGGTTTGCATATCCACTACCATTAATTTTGAGCCGTAGTAGAGGGTGATTACGGTGCCTTGTGGCGCAGCATATGAATTTAACGGCATTATTGTTCCATTTTCCCACTTTGTATATACACTATTTGTTGGATGTAATATTATATTTTCAATGTCTTGATATGTTTCGTTTCCGACAGGCATTGAAAATGCATATCCGCCAACTACGTCTTGCCAATATACAGTCGTTGCAAATCTGTAATAGTGTTGTCCGTCAAATATATATGATTTCTCATTAATTTTTGTCGCATCAAACTTTGAACTATTTCTTAGTTCATTAAGCAACTGTCCATAGGTCTTTTGACCATCAGCCGTAACTTCCACATAGTCATATATAGGGGTCATTCCAGGAGCGCCAGTGATGATATAATGATTACCTTCACGCTGAGCATCTGTAAGAGCTATATAATCATTCCAGGATATGGTAGTAGGTTTGTCTTCTTTTTCTTCAAGAATATCAGATATACAGCCTATATATTCAACCTCGGATTGTACCCAAGGACCTGCTGAGTGATCCACTAAGAAACGATATAAAGTAATAATTACAATATCACGTGAATCATCATAGAAATATACTAAATCTCCTTTAGAATAATTATCTAACTCGTTAAATCTGGGAGCAATCGTAGACATTATAGAAAAACAAAAACTACGATTTTTATCATAGAGCGCCTTTATATACGCTGCTAGATCGATCTGCAAAACATCAGAACGGTTCCAGGCTCCAGCTGCATGATCTTTAATAAACATATATAATTCATCGTCATGCCATACTATCTCCTGCTGTTTATAACTTTTAGTCGCATCAAATTCATCAGCTATAATTTCTGGATTAACCATGCCTTGGATAATCTGGCTATACAGCATAGTCAAAACCATTGCCACATTCAAAGGCATAACTTCTGAACTATCCCAAGGGCCTGCAGTATGCGGCTCATCAAATACATACAGCTCATCCTCATATATAACAAATTCAAATTGGTCATAGTTCTTGGATGCATCAAATTCATCAGCTATCATATTCTTGACTATGGATAAATCTACTTCTTTCTTTACCCACGCTGTGCCATCCCAAAGATAAAAGCAACTCTCCGAAATAACATAATACATCTTACGATCAGTGGGTCCAAAAGTAGAGGGGAGATCAGCATAGGACTGAACTACAGCATCAATGGCGCTAACAATATCCCAATTTGTGGTTATACCGTTGTATTTATAAATACTGCCATGTACATAAGAGCTAGTAGTAGCCCCTATGTACAAAACAATCATATCATTTTTAGGAGAAATAGGCATGGATGAAGCAACGGTCAACTTCTTATTTACATAACCAGCTATCGCAGTGACAGCTTCTTCTCCGACATATTTATTATTAGCCATTTTGAATTTTCTCCTTAGTTATTTATTTAGATAAACAGGTCGTCAATCTCCTGGGCGGTAATAGGAACCATCTCATCTCCAGCAGCGCCACTCTTAGCTACCCAATCACCATCGGTTGTGGAATATTCATAAATGACGCCTTCTTTATACTTAACGTCACGTGAATAATAAGTCTTAAGAGGATCTACAGTTCTGTCTGTAGTTACAGCACCAGTGTAATAGGTCTTGGTAGGGTCTACAGCTGAGTCTGTAGAAAAAATAAACTTACCGCCGTCAACCTCATACCAACCAAGAGCGGTAGGATCTTCGGATCCAACAGGAGTTACTGCAGTAAATTCATACCAGCCTTTATCTTCAGGATTCTCGGTTCCAGTAGGAGTTACCTCATTAAATTCATAAGTAGTATCACCCATGTAGAGGAAGGTTCTTCCATCATCGGGTGTAATAGGAAATTCATCACCGAATTCAAGATATCTGTCATAAATATCAAACAGACCACCAAGAGTATCCCATTTCATTACTGTATTGGCAGTAAAGTAATCCTTACCGGTCACAACAGCTCTATCCTGAGAAAGTCCATATGTGGCAACTCTCTCATAATAAGCCTTTCCAGATACGATCGTACTATCAGCAGTAGGAATATACTGTCCAGGATTTAATGAGTCTTCCTCATAAAGTCCAAGAGTGACAGGGCTATCAGAAGGATCAAGAGACGCAGTCACGTCATTAAATGACACTGATGTCTCTTCATACCATCCCTTAGCCTTGGGATCATCTCCGGCAACAGGTACAACAATTGTGTACTGACCAGTAAGAAGTTCTACTGCTGCTACGTTCTCACCATTTGCAATAAGGTGACCAGCGCCCTCAACAAAATCGTTGGTGGTAATACCGCCTACCTTAATGTCATACATCCAACCTGATTTCTGGCTGGCAAGATTAGGTAAATGAGCGATATCATCAACGGCCCCTTTAAAAAGTAGAGCTGTAATAGGTGCATACTTCTTATTGATATCTGCGACTAATCTTTTAAGACCTTCGTAATCTAAAAACGGTTTCTGTGCCATTTCTTTTCCTCCATATTTTTATAAATATTGGGTTACATCAATCAATGAACAATTCATCGATCTTGTCAAGTGGAATACTTGCAGGTTGACAATCAACCCATTTTACACCATCCCATAACCAGAAGTAATTGTCCTCAATTGAAAAGTACATTTTTCTATCTACAGCGGTGAATGTCTGAGGCAGTAACGAACTGTTCTGAACTATATCATAGTTTCCATCCGACGATCCAATTGCATTCCACTTTGTATTATCGAATGTAACGTCGTCATTAGAGGTAATGCATCTGTAGAAGCAAGATTCATAAATTACTAAATCGCCATATTCGTAATGGTCGCCTGACTGCCATGGATAAATAGGGGTTCCATCCTGAACGATCATCTGAGATTCTCGGGTATCACCTGCATTGTTTTTCCATTCGAATGTAACTATGTTTTGTCCATTTTGATGCCTTACTGACTTAATAGTGCATGGCGCGCCCTTAAGTCCTCCAAATTGTGCAGCTGTTTCATCAGTATACTTTTTAGAAAGTACAAAAGCTTGCTGACTGTTCATCAGTTATCACCTCCCTATACCCAATTCCAAGTTCCATCGGATTTTAAGAAGGCAGCATCTCCTTCGGCAGTTATAACCATACTGCCCATTGTCAATTTAACATTTGGATTCATTCCGACAATAACCATTTCGGTTGCACCGGTTTCCATGTCAACTGATTTAATTTCAGATTTGTCATCTGCAAAGAGGTTAACTTTCTGAACATTGCCATAGCTAGTTTCAACATTATCAACTCTAACCATTTTGAATTTTTTACCTCCTTTGTATCAAATATTTTAAGGTACAATTTATTATGCTATGGGATAAGTAACTGAATACTGTACTACTTTGGCGGTATCAGGTGCACTATAATAAATAACAAAAGAACCGTTAGAAACGCTACCAACACAATTCAAATAATTATCCTGTGTATTCATAACCGTTCCCATACCTAATAGTTTCCCATATAAACTTGATGGAACGGCTATACTGCTATTGGGAGATATAATTATGGCGCCATTGACAAATATACCGTTAGCGCTGACATTTATTGTGACGGTTCCATTCTTGTTCTTTGTTGCAGATATATACACTCCTGAACTCTGATTTGATGTTACCAAATCACTAACATCTCTTTTTCTAACTTCGGGATAGTCGCTTGGAATCACACCTATAGGATATCCCTTCCCGTCCTTATTGATTTTTACGCTCATATCATTCTCCCTCTACTTCAGTGGCGGACTCATCTTCCTTAACTTCTTCGGTGGGGATAACTACAGGCGCTTCGGTCTGATACGCTCCGATGGTATCTTCCTTAACCACTACTCCGAAAGAGTTTACTATCTTAATGCTCATGTAAGTGTGGTTTTTTCCGATATCTGCTGAAACATCGGAAAGCTTCTTGTAGTATTTGCTCAATGCTGAATTGTAGTCAGCTAACTTTTCGGTTGCTCCGTACTCGGCAAGTCCCTCATCGTTGGTTATCTGTTCGATTGTTTCAATGTAGTATTTCGTGTGTTTTCTCCTTTAGTAATATGCAGTCTTTAATGGATATACGAAGTTATGATCTACTCTTCCAAGTGCTGTTGCTCCGGGGTAATACGTTCTCAATTCTCCGTTATTGTTTAATACACAATTCAAATTTTGCCCGTTCACCATAGGTAATGTTAAAAACATTGACTCAATTGGAAGTGCCATTCCCCATAGTATCAATACATCATGGTTTAATGCGCTTGAATCAAGTTGTAATTCCATATCAACGAATCCAAAGTTCGTTCCGATTCTTTTTCCGCTTACGGCTCCCGTATGTGGACTTTGTATTGTTAGATTAGGCATTACGGTGGCCTTGCTTAACTGGTCTGTTACGCTACTACTTAAAGCACAGTTACCGTTAGGAAGTATCGTTCCCCCTTGATTAATAGCCGCTGTTGCCTTATACAGAAGTCCGTTAAGTATGAATTGGTCGCCTACCGCATAGGCTTGTGATGCTGTTGTGCTACTCTCAATCGGCGCTATGTTCGACTCTGTTCTTGTGATAGCCTGTTTAACGCTTGTGTTTGCGTCAAGCATACAGTTGTCGGCATCGGTAAGTAGGTTGATAATGGATTTTGAACTTCCATAGTAGAGAGTTATTACGGTGTTGGCTGATGGCTTTGTAGTTGTTAAGAGTGTATTTGTAGCGCCGTTGCCTTCAAGATAGTACGAAGAACCTTCAGTTATTTGTGCAGTCAGATTTCTTGCTCCCGTTCCAACGAGTGATAGCGTGAATACATATGCCCCATCCGTTTTTCTAATTACATGATGGAGATAATTTCCGACCAAAAGAACAGCCATATTAGTAACCCTTGAAGCACTAATAAGGACATACAGTTCGTCGAATAACTGTCCATATGTTTTGTCCCCATCAGCCGTAACCGATACATAGTCCTCTTCTATCTCTCCTATCGGTACGTCATTTCCGTCATCACATACGTGGATTCCATCTGCGGTTACTGTAGCGTAATCTGCAACGGAATGTTCCTGAATAACCTCAACAACGGTTTTCTGATTAAGTGCATCGTCCGAAACTCCGCTGTCGGGGAATTGAAGTGTAGGCTCCTGCGCTAATGAGGTGCCACTTGCATCTTCTATCGTATGTCCACCAGTAGAACCACCTCCGCCACCAGATCCAACTATATGACTTCCAAATGCTTCTAAAACATTATCTATAGCCATTTTGAATTTTATACCTCCTATTTTACTCCTCCGGTACGTCGAGATTCATGGCTGAAGCTTTCACCTCATGCTCTGTAAACCATTTCTCTACAGCGGTCATTACCTTATCGATATCTGGCTCATCTGAGAGGGTTTTATAATAATTGGCAGAGCTTACTCCAATCATTGTTCCTAAGCATGTATCGATAGCCACTAAAATGGTTATCGTTTCCTGGGTGTAAGGTATAGCAAGAGTTGTACCAATTACACCGTAAAGGGTGGTGAGAGCAGGAAGTGCGGTAAGACAAATCCATTTCAAAATTGTATACAGTTTATCACTCATTTTCATAACTCCAAACCTCCTTAGATTTTCTTTGTATAAGTCAGGCATATCCAACCACCGGTTGATATATTGCCCCATTTAACGAGACCAACTTTTGTCTCGTCTACAACAGTAACTTTCTTTCCGTAAGGAAGACAAGTTGTTATTTTGCAGTCTTTACCAGTTCCGGCTTTAGCTCTTACATTAAGACCAGCCTTAGCCGTTACCCGAGCATCGTACGACTGGAACGTAGGTTTTGATACTTCAGCTTTCTGGGCTACAGGAATCTTAATGACCTGACCAATATAGATCTTATTCGGATCTTTGATACTCGGGTTGATAGCCATGATAGCTTCCTGTGTTACGCCATATTTAGCAGCAATTCCAGAAAGAGTATCACCTTTCTTAACCGTATAATTGAAGTATGTAGGAGTGGGCTCAGGCTGAGAACCAGTAAGTCTTCTGCTTACTTCATCTGCAATCTGTCCCATAAGATTATAGAGATAATCCCCGGGGCAAGCCTTCTTAGCAAACCATCTATGAACGGTCATGCATGCTTCACCCTTCTGCCTCTGATAACTGAGTGTACGATCTTTATCAGCAAACCAAAGAAGCTTGGTAATATTATTTCTCTGGCAAATATCAGTGATAAGATCAAGCAGCTTATTATAGCAATCAGATGTTACAGTATAAGGTGCCTTTGTATCAGAAGCGCACTCGATGGTTACTGCTCTGTGGTCATTTGAAGGGCTATCAGAGCACCAAGATCTGTCATCCTCATTTACACAGAGTCCGACTGATCCATCATATCCAACTACATAGTTACATGATCCACCGGTAGCGCCAGTGAAATTCTTACAGTTGCATCCGGATTGAGCAGTTACCTGTCCAACGAAGCAATGCACTGTAATAGTGTCGATAACATGATTTCTCGGTGAGTTACAATGTGTTGAAAGTCTTGTATAAGTTACTAGTGAACTGTTACTCATATTTAATTGTTCTCCTTTCATTTAGTGTGCAAAATTGGATATCGCACTAATAATCAGGCCTACAGCGGCAGTTATAAATGCAGATACAACGATCCAGGTTGCTTTGTTCCACTTTTCTTTAGGCTGATTATCAATCTCCCTAACAGTAGTTGAGAGAGTATCCAATTTTTCATCTATGGTATTTTGTCGTTGTGCCACTAATTGAACACTCGTGGTTAATTCTCGTATCTGATCTATAACCTGCTCAGCCTTGTTCATACGATGCTTTAATGAATCTATTTCATTGTGGCATTCGTTAAGCTGTACTGCTATGTCTACATTTGATAACTCCGGCATGATTTTACCCTCACTTTATACTATATTATTTATATGAAATATAACAATTAATGCTATTAGGCATATTGTTAGAAAAACGGTCACTAAAATGCAATGCTTTTGCAAAAATGACTGTTTCTTATGAATATTTGTAATTTCATTTGTTAGATAATCCAATTTAGCATCATTCAATATTTGCTTTTCTCGGACTTCTTGCATACTCCATTTTAGATCTGTTACGTCTTTAGTTAATTCTTTTAATTCAACATCATTCATCAATAGATCACCTCACTTTCATTCGATGTGAACGGTGACTAATCTCCTTTTAAGAGTTTATATCTATTTTGAATTAAATCTCAATAAATCCTATGTTTGGGAATAATTGCCAAGCGGAATCATTCTGATATACGCTAACCAAACTAGGTTTTACTTTTATGATGCAATTTATCAACGAATAATCCTGAACTGTTGACACGCTAAAGAATGGTTCACTGATGTAAGTAGGAGTATCCAATATTATTAGACCATTATGTCTAGCAAGATATCCATAATTTGATCTAATATCAAATAATTGACCAGTTATAGATACGTAATTAGCTTTTATACTAAACATTTCAGTAACTGTAAATTCATTACTTGTAAGATATATACTATTAGCCGATAAGGTCATATACTTGACTCTATCATAATGCCTATATAAAGAGTCATCTTCTTTTGTAGTAAATGGATTATGAGTAATGTTAATAGTTCCACCAGCTACTAAATTTATATTATCAATGCTTATGTTTTGAGTCACCGATGATAAATATTTGGCATTTGCGTTCATACTTATATCACCATCGGCTCGCATAAATATATTCTTCAATGAATAGCACATACCGAATGCCGATTCAGTAATATTGTATGAATTTGACGTTTTAACATCTATGACTGACATATAAGAAAGACCTATAAACTTAAAGTCATTTACATACTCAGATAGTCGAACATTCTCCATTTTGAAATTTAAAGATGATGATATATTGGCATAAAATCTATCACATACTGGCGCATTAATAGACTTTATATTGCTTTCAAATCCACTTGATGGAACGCCATGTATTTCTATACTTGAACATCTAGGTAAGTTAAGAACTTCAGTATTGACCCACCAACGTTTATTTGTATCAAAAGAATAAATCCCCAAAGTCACTGAATCAAATGTTGTATATGGAATACTTATACCCCAATATGACGATTCTGATATAGAAAAATCAGTTGAATACCCGATAAGTTCTGGAAGATTTAATTCCGATATATGTCCACAATTTGCAAATATAGATCCAGGAGATATATATTTCAACTTCGGCATATTTATAGCTGACAATGCTGATACTCCATTAAACGGAATTGCTGAATTCACATTTGTATATTCTAGCATTTCTAAATTATTGAAATCTATATTCGACAAATTCGGCAAGTTATCCATGCAGTGGTTATGGTTTATAAACATAGATAATGATATATATTGTATATTAGGAACTGATATTTCTGAAACAACGGAATTGTCTATAATATTTAGCATGACTTTTGATATACTTGACAGTCCACTAAAATTGACATGAAAGTCTCCTGATATAGATATATGCATTTCATCAATATCGTTTCCATAAATATCTAAAATACTTGGTAATGTATCGTATGATCCTTGTACTAATTGCAAATAGGCTTTATTACTAGTATCGCTAATAAAATACATGGACCTTAATGATTTGTAATTTATAGCCTGATTTGAATATCCGGACGAAGCTGCTGGAACCATAAATCTAGTAGTCTTTATAGTAGATAACTTACTAAAATAATTAAGTAACGTTAACGGGGTTGAACTAAAACCCGATCTATAAATAAAACCAGCGAAATCAAAAAGTCCGAGATAAGCAATGCACGAATATAATGCAATATTGGATACAGCAGATGAAAATGTGCTACTAAAAGCAGGAAAGTTGATAGGATTAAGTAATCTATAAGTATCTAATCCCATATTATACATAAGTTCTAACTTAGACATTCGTAAATTCATATAATAGGCATATGAATTATTGTACCTCATTTTATAGCCAGCGAAGCCATAAGTAGAACTATTCTGTGATACACTAAAATATGGATCATCCCAGCTCCATTTTGGAAGTATAAATTCTTCTGTTATACTGCCACCGATATTTCCTTGAACACAATATGAGAAACAATTCTCGAGGTATATAGCTCTAAATATACTTAAATATGCATTGCTGAATACGTATTGAACAGTTGATAAATCCATTACAGGATAGAAATAACTATTTGAAAATACTTGATATATGCTTATAATATTGCCAAGGGTCATGTCTTTTATATAAGGTAATCCCTGTAATTTCGTTAAATTAGGTGCATATATCTTGCTCAAACTGTCACAGCCATAGAATGCAAAATTACCTATGCTCGGGTCACCATTTATGGACAAGCTTTGTATAGCGCAACTATAAAATGCTTGCTGTCCGATAAATTCGACATTACTTATAAGTTTGTTAACATTTGACAATCTTATACATCCTGAAAATGCACATGCACCTATGCTAGACAATGATGCTGAGAAAATGGCAACTGTTAACTTACTGCATCGTTCAAACGCATTAGACTTAACCTCTTTTACATTAGATGCTGTTATGTTATTAAAACCAATACAGTCATAAAACGCATTAAATCCTATAACGCTACAACTTCCATTTATTGCAAAATTAGTTAGTGATGAACACCCGCTAAAAGCGTAGTTCGGAATTCGATCATTGCATCGTATACTAGTTAAGTTATTTAGTTTATTACAACCAGCGAATAATGACTCGGCAGTACTTTTTATCTCTAAATTGGTACTAAATTTAACTTTTGATAAATTAGTACATCCACTAAAAATAGCAGCATTACTTAGTATACTTACTTTAGGTAATACAACTTCTCTTAACATCGAACAACCGCTAAAAGCATAAGATGGTAAATCTGTAACATTAGGAAGATTAACATATCTTAATTTCTTAAAATTTCTAAAGAAATCATCGGTCGGCACTGATGATAATAAACTTGTACTAATATACTCAACTTCATCAAAAGCAATTCCATTGTCATAAGCTGTAATATAATCGGAGACCGTATAACGTTTTCCGTTTCTTACAGAATCAATAAACCCTTCTGCCATTTAGGTCTCCTTTCTATTACATATGTGTTATATGGTCGCTTATTAAGCTCCATACTGAATCAGCTATAAAATCGGAATATAATGACGCTGGCACATACACTGAATAATCAGATCCAGCATTATTAAAAACATCAATACTTTCCAAATATGTAACTGATTCATAATTATTAAGATTTAAATATCTTAGATTAGTACATCCATCAAAAGCATGTGCTGCTATGTGTGAAACACCATATATGGTTAATGTTTGTATTCCAGTACAATTTTCAAATGCATATTCGTCAATATATAATTGGTTATTAGATGCACTATACGAAGGATATGATCCATTTAGGAACACAGCTGTTAACAAACTACAATTTTTAAATGCACTCTTACCAACTCGATTACAGAAATAGCTTCCAATACTAGCACGATTTAATAAAGTGCAATTAGCAAATGCATAATCACCTATATCACCAGCAGCGCTAACAAATATCATAGAGAACATGCTGCAATTTTCGAAAGCATGCGATCCGATATTTAATTTCTCATTCTGATAATCGATGTACGAGCTCAAATAATACATTTGTATTATATTAAAATTGGCTTGTTTTAATTTAGACATTCCACTAAACATATAGTCTGGAATCGAGTATATCTTATTTATAGATACGTATGACAAATTATCAATACCAGCAAATGCACTACTGCTTAGCACACATTCTACTGATATATGTGCTGTTGATAATATATCATATCCATTTTGATTTAATATGGCACTACTCAACGATGTGCAACCGTAAAAAGCATTATTACATACTCTGCTACACAAATACCATCCAGGCATACTCTTCAATTTAGTACAACCATAATATGCCCGTTCATGTATAATATTTACGTATGATATGTTATTATATGAGCCCTCGTATGCTGTGCAACCATAAAACGCTTCTTCATCTATATCTACCATGTAATCGACAATCGTAGATTTACTTGATTCTGTATATCTGACATATGCTGATAATGATGAGAAATTTGGTAAATTCTTAAATGCCCGTTTGCCTATTTTCTTTAGATTCGTAACAGATAATGCTAATAAACTCGTACATCCTGCAAAAGCATCATCATCTATTATTAACTTATTATTGCTTGCTGTCGATGAGTCAGTACCATACGAATTAACAGTTAAACTCTTAAGTGTCGAACAATTGTAAAATGCGCCTTTTCCTATTCGGTTACAATAATAGTATCCAACGGAAAGACTGGACATACCGTTGCACTCATTAAAAGCGTAATCACCTATATTTCTAATATGCTGAATACTAACGTATATACTTGTGCACAATTCGAAAGCATGTTCTCCAATATCGACTTTAATCTTCTCAGCATCACTATTGTAAGCACCCCACATTGTAAGACTTTTAAGATTATATAACATAGCAAAAGCATAAGCTGATATATTTCGCGGAGCACTAAATATTACTTGAGATAATTTCGGACAATTATTAAATGCTCTCTCACCAATATATTGCATATTGCTAGGATCAAAGTTTTGATTAGTAAAAGCAACTTTGGTCATGTTTTTGCATCTGTTAAATGCACTAGCACCTATATAACCACTACAACTAGGAAAACTTGCAGTACCGAAATCTATACGCCCATCATATTCGTTATTAGGAATATATAAATCATTTCCGACATAATCAATTAATGATGGAATGCTTGTGATATAACTTATAAATTCCGAATTATTGAACGCAGCATTCCATAAGAATTTCTCATCGTCAGTTCTACTAGTACCATATAATATTGCTTCAGCCATTATGTCACACTTTCAGCACCAGTTTTAAATCTATTGTAGGCTTACTGGAAGCATAAACTGTTATTCCACTTGAATCAACTATAACTTTCTTAATATAAGTTATATTTGTTACCTCAATGTCAGTCTCAATTTCATTCGTACCCCATACTTGACAAATCGGTATGTCTGATGAATTGTATTGATCACTCGATATTGTCATTGACCATGGATACTGAGCATTACCAGTAGCATGCCAAGCTGACGATTGAAGCGTAAATATGTTCGATTTATTCACATAGTCAACCAAATCAGCTATGGCTTTATCACCTTTATTTAAATTGTTAGCTCCGAGAGGAGTACGTCCATTCTCCCAGTTAACTCTTTCGTACTCGATGCTAGACATAGTACTCCTCCTTTACCTATTTTGAATTTTTCCTTTCGAGATTTTATGATGTAGATCGTCCACAGAGATATAATTCATCATGATGACGATTATTAACTTCCGGATCAGAACCCATCAATATTGGCATTCCCCATTTATTTGGAGCCGTGCCTTCTTGTTGTTCATACCCACCGATAGCTCTATTTTTAGAACCATAAGGATGAACTGAATCTGCGCTGTGTGATGTGTATAATTTTCTTATTATCGAAATATCATCAACGGGCTCATATTGACCTGTCGTTTTATTTAAAACTGCTAATCTAACGCCAGATATAGTCGCTTTATAATACACCTTATTAGGATCAACCGATGTATCAGAGCTTATAAAAAAGTTCGTTCCAGATTGTTCGTACCATCCCTCAGCAGACGGATTTGCACCGCTGGGTGGTGATGATATTGGAACATAATCACCAGCTGTGACAAGTAATTTAAATGACGTATCCATTAAATAAGAGGCATTATTGCTATTGTCATATACACTTGTATAATATGATTCATCTAGAGTATACCCAAGTCTTGTCGGCTCTGTGTAACTGGCTATATCGTAAACGACTTCTTTGGTCCAACCAACTAAATAGGTTTCGCTGTCCACTGTCATTCTAGTAAGTTTTATTCGATCACAACTTATAGACCCAGTAATGATATTGGCACCATTGATTTGGGTTCGACCGCCAGTTTTCAAGTCAACAAATGAAACCTTAGATGCATTTATAACAGCCTCATCAGCTTCAACTTTTAATAAACGTGTGTTAATGCTAACTTGTTCACTAACATAGAAATCTATTCTATTAGATTCAAATGTAATTCTATTACCAAGGAAATCAATACCTTCTTCATTAACTGATATTCGGCTAATAATTCCATTTTCGCCATTAATCTCTAAATCAATCTTATTGGCTAACTGGGTTATCTTACTACTTATGCCCTTATCTAAGTTGATGACCTGGGTTTCTATCTTCTCAGAAGTTTGAGTAAATAGTGAATATAATCGAGAATTTCCTATTTGTCTTTGAAACATTTCATCAGAAATTATCTCATTAATATTAACTATATCACTTTTTAAACCTTCAACTTTGGTTTCTATTTTCTCTTTAAATAATCCAGTTCCACTTATCTCATAATTGAGCATTATAGTCGTGACTTTCTCATAATCCATAGGATATAAATTATCTGATGGATATAAGTCATCAGCTGG
>JAEIGA010000348.1_pt1 | contig 67002 bp, 79 predicted proteins | sample 9270691 | NCBI WGS metagenome assembly JAEIGA01 (sample SAMN17057246, study PRJNA624740) | gut metagenome | biome: biome; isolation source: fecal sample | host: Bos grunniens | place: China: Xizang | collected 2019 | reverse complement strand
GCTTCAATCAACATCTTATTGAAGAAGCCGATAAGGAAGAAGGTCATAGCACCAAGTACTGCACCCTTCGTATTGAATTTGCCATCCTTGTAGAGTGCGCGTTTCCAACGCGCAAAACCTTGAATGGCTGCATTGGAGAACATATAGACCACATTAAAGACTGGCGAATAAGCACCCTTCTTATTGAAGTCTACGGTAATCTCACGAGCATAGACCGTTGCATCGTTCGCGGAAGAGCCGTTCTGACGCGTTGCTGCGTAGACCGCCAAGCGAATGCCCACTTCAGGGATTTCGGATGCGGTGTTCAAGAAGTTCTTTGCTGCGCGGTAGGAAACATCAAGCGTTGCACCAAGTTCCTTGCCGAACTTCTTGCGGTTCTTCATATCAACGAGTGGTTCAAGTACGGAGTTGAGCATCACATCGTTGTGCGTTGCCGTTGCCCATGTGCCTGTAAGCACACCGTTCTCAACTGCTTCCTGGCAGAACTTGCCCAAGTCACTATTAGAGAATTGCCCTTTGCGCTTCCAATTGTAGACTTCCTTGAGGGATGGCAAGTAGTTCTTGTACATCTCGCCAAGAGCCTTGGAACGTCCCTCTACGAGCATCAAGCCGGAAGTATTGATAACGTCCTTAATCATGTTCATCAACGCAAAGGTCGGTGAAAGCGTGGTGGTCATCAAGGCTTTAGCACGGGTCAACTTCTCAAAGGTGTTCCACAAGAATCCGTCGGGCTTCACCATATTGTCGCGAGAGATGGCGCGTCCCATCTTATTGCCTCGCGTGCCCTTCTTGGGATTGAACATAATGTAGACTCTGCGCCCATCAACCTTTGCCACTACGTTGTGACGTTGTGCCGTGCGGATGTGGTCAAGCACTCGTTCCACGCGAAGCACCTTGTCAAACTCACGCGAGTCCACCCAGAAGATGTCACTATCCTTGGGGTCTTGGACAACCTCAAAGCCTTTCTTCTTGAACATCATAATGGCTTCGCGTTCTTCGTCAATGCTCATACGCAAGGGTGCGGCATCTTCTTGACGGAAACCTTTTGCCTTGCTCAAAACCTTGCGGACAACCATTGGCATTGCCGCAATGTGATAGTCTTCATCAGACTTGTGCTCACGGCAGAAGTTGAGAGCCACATTGTTGATGTAGTTCTGCTCCGACCACATCACACCTTGCTTGGCTTGAAGAATGCTCCACGCAAATTGCGAGGTGTTGGTTTCGGAGAAACGTCCCACCGCCTTTACATAATTCATACCGGCAAGCGACGTACCCATTGGAACATCAAGACCAAGGGCTTCGTAGTCATCACGGAGAGGAACGTAATGTGGCGAAAGTTTCTTCCACGTGTCCGCTTGCGACTCGGGCAAAATGCCATAGGCCACCAAGCGGTCAAGGTTGTTTCGGTTCAATTCCCACACAAGAGATGCCGCACGGTTCAAGGCATTAAATTGGCTTGGAGACAACCGCTTGCGAATCTCGTCAATACGTTGAGCAGCCACTTCATCCGAAATACCAGATCCAGTAAGGTCGCCTTCATTGTCACCCTTTGCCGTGCGCTCCTTAATCATCTTGTTGCGTTCAGGAGCGTGCATTGCTACGAGATAGGTGTCAAGCATCTCAATGTCAAGCCCATTATCCGCAAGAATCTTAAGCGTGGGATTCACATAATTGTGGTCAATGTCAAGATGTTGCTCAAAAACACGGCCATACGAAAGCTGCATTGCAAGTGGGATATCCGTGCGCTCGGAGTACTTGTCCGTGCCAGCAATTTCACGCATCGCATCAATCACAGGTTGACGAGCATCCACCGTCTTCTCAACGATAAAGTCGCTCGTAGCCTTTAACTTGCGCTTTGCCCAGTTCTTGCGAGACTCGCCTTCCTCACGATGAAGCGCTGCCTGCACATTTGCTCGTGCCGCCTCAAGCCCCATCTTCGGCATCGCATCGCGACGCGCCTGAAGGTGTGCATCAAGCGGTGCGACTTCACGAAGAAGCCCTGGGAATGCGTCGTTACTAATAGGAAGAATAGCATTCAGGTCTCCACCTTTTAAATTTCCACCTTCGGACTGAAACATCGATGCCGCGTCTCCACGATAACGATTTTTCCACTCTTCCATATTGAAAAGTTTTCCATCTTTTAGTATCATACCCTTATCTGACATAGAAAAATCTTTCTCTGTCAATACAACATTGGCCAAAGATGACTTGCGGGAATTGTGGTTGAATGGCAATTGCAGCCTTTTAGACCCCCCCAACGATTTGGCCTTTGTTGTATTTATGTATATGGGCTTGAAATCAGAATACGTTTCTCCTTGTCCTCTCCCATAAATGCTTGCAATTTTATTTGCGTTGGTAGGTTTCAATACCATATAGTTCCCGTGGGGATGATACGCATATTGCAATGCTACAATTGCCTTGCTATTGTTTGATTTATCCACCAACTCCGTGAGAATAACAAGAGATGTGTCTGGTCTCGTTTGTGAATAAAAAATAGCAACAGGATTGTCCAATTCTAATTGCAACTTCCGCAACTCACTAATTGACACATTATGCTTACCTATATTGGAATAAATATTTTCGCCAGTTATTTTATCCAATGCTTCTACATGTATGCTAATGTGGCGATTGCGTTTGAAGCCATTACCGCCAGCCAGATCAATGGCCGCTTGGATGATTTCTGGCGTTCGATTAATAACAACCAAAGGACGATTTACATTGAGCTTACCGTCAATATATCCATCAATGAGATTGTCCCATCTCTCAAACTCATTAAACGGAACTGAAGCAGCTTCACGCAACAAGCCTGCGCTACCGCCGGTACTATTCGGTGTTTCTTCAAAGAACTCGCCTTTTTTGTACTTTTTGATGTTTGCAATCTTTCCATCGTTGTCAAACTTCGCAACAACCGCTAACGAGCCATCATCAAACCACTCTCTGCCTTCTCCGACAAACTTGCCATTTTTGGCGAATCCGCGTTGTTTTATTTGACCATTTGGATGCCAGTACTCAAACACACCGTCAAGTTTGCCGTTTTTATACGACCCCCTCTTTTCGAGAATAGACTTCCAACCTGCAATGTTAAACTCTTCGTTTCCATCTGAGCCTGAATAATAGGTTTCGTAGGGGCCGTCTTTTACGCCTTGAGCATTGTAATGATACCGATTTACAATGAAACCTTTGTAATTATACTCCTCTCGCGTGTAGGACCCATCATCCTCAAAATCTGTAAGTTCTTTTAGCGTACCATTACTATTCCACCTGCGCGTAATACGGCCTTTTTCATCCCTATGGATAAGGCCATTACCGCCATTGAAATCGCGGTTTGTTGCCCAAAAAGCATTAATGTGGCCGTGCGGATGCAACTCGACATTAATTGAACGCTTAAGAGGGTCTTTTTCAAGGGGAGTGGAGATTGGAATGCCTCCATATGCTCTATCCTCTCTATCCCACCACGTCTCTGTTTCCTCTGCCTCCTTTTTGCGCTTGAGCCAATCTTCATGTTCAGATTCAAGTTGATTACGAACCTCGGAAAGTTTCTCGTCACGAATCTTATCCTCAAACTCGTTATAGATGCCTTCGTTTACATCAAACATCCATTCTCTAAAACCGCTCTCGTCTTCATCGTAGCCATCATCTTCCGCAATCTCAATAAACTCGTCCCATAGTTCAGGTTTCTCGGTGCGAATGAGTGAAAAAACTTCTTCGCTAATATCCTCTTCGTAAACTTCATCGGTGTAATTGTCGATAAAATCCATTGGGTCTTCTTCGCTAAACTCTTCACCTTCCGTCGCCATAAACGCAAGCAGCTTGCCGTCCTTGAATGCAACGCGCTTGGGAAGAGCATTATAGTACTGCCAATAGTACCATGCGTTATGAGTGCCGTTACTGCCGTCCGCAAGATTGCCCTTGCCGTCGCCACACAACAAACACCACGGATTGGCATCCTCGCCCCAATGCGTGTTGATAATTTTACGCATTGCAAGTTGCCCTTCTTTGTCATCCTGTACAAGGTAAGTGGTAACACCGTAACCCAAGTCTTTCTTATCACTCAATTCAGGAACAGTGTCCGGGTCAATCGGCTTCGCCTTCGGTTTAAACTGGTGTAATGCATCAATCATCTCCATTGGAGACTTGTACTTCATTGCGTCAGTCTCACCCTTACCCTTTGCACGCTCACCATAGCCGATGGCTTCAGTCACCTTGTAAGCATCTTCGGGCAAACGAATAGAACCTGCAATCACCCAATGTAACGCAGCCTTCTGCTCCTTGGGCAATTCAAACTTTGCAATCTCATCCACCAAACGCTTCGCATCGTCTGCAAGATCGGGACGCTTCTTCGTAATCAAACGCTCCGCATCCGCCTTGCGCTTATTACCCATTCCTTCACGCAACAATCCAGCGAACATCATATTGATGTCCTTGGATGCGTTAGGATACATCACATTGGCAGACTTCTGCACACCATTCGGCTCGCTCTCACGCAACAAGCCTGCTTCTCTTGACCACGGCTTGCCATCACCAATGTTGCCGAAAAAGGTGTGTTCGTCGCTTGCTTTAGGAGAAAAGAACCCTTCCGACCTGTAGGATACATAACCCTTTTCAATGTCTTTAGACGCCTGAACCACATCGACAATGGCAAATCCAATACTGGCCGTCTTGTTTGCGATGGCGGTGATTTGACCAACCGCGCGTGCGGGTGTGCCTTGTGGTAAGTAGACGACAGCAGCATTGGATTGCAGGTTTAATGCGGGACCAGTAACTGCTTTAAAACGCTTTTCCTCGTCAATGTTATCATCGAAAAGTGTTGTTGGTAACAAACGAGCAGCAGTGATACGACGTTTAATATCAAGGTAAAAGATTGCAGCCTTATCTCCATCTTGCCTCAAGAATCGTGCAACCTCGTGAACATCCTTCGGCGTAAGAATCTTTGTTCCGTAGTCATTGAAGGCTTCCCACGCAAGGTTAACTCTTCGAGGGAACGGCATGTAGTTCGTCTCACCCTGCCGCATTGAGTAATACTTCGTGCCATTCGTAACGACATGGTCAAGAATCGGGATGCCTATCGCCTTTGAGGCCTTGAGAATCTCTTTGGTTAAACGAATATCTGCATCGGATGGCTCAACATTCCCCGATGGGTGATTATGAGAGAAATACATTCCTGCCGTTCCATCAGGGATATCGCTAAACAATTGAGCCTTTTCAACTATCGTCTGCGCTATCGCGCCAAAGGTTAAGATACGGGCATCAAGCACCTTTTTGTCCTTGTCCACATAAACAACCTTTGTCATCTCTTGGAAGGGAGAGCGAATTGCCATCATCATTGCGGCAACGTCTTCCGAACTTACAACTCTGAGTCCCTTAACCTCTGCGGAAAAACCTTTCGGTCGCTTATAGTTCTCTGCCAAGATTCGCGATACTGTCGGGTATTCACCTTCATTCGCTTCGGGTGTTTTAAACGCTTCTTCCCACATCTCTGGCCAAGCGTATGAAAACGCATCACGCCAAATGTTTCGCGTGGTTTCCGAAAGTTTAGTCGCACCCTTTGCAAGATTCTTCATCTCAGCCTTTGCCTTTGCATCCAATCCGTGAGCATCGGCGTAGGTGTCAATATCCTTGTTTGAGATTATCGGCTCACTCTCGCGCAACAGACCAGCATTACTTGCGCTGTACGGCTCGGTGTTCTGTATCGCAGTCAACACTTCACGGCTTGATGGAGCAGTAAAGATGTACAAGTTGGCAAACAAATCTTCGGGCTTGGTGGATAATTTTCCAACTGTATCGGAAATACGCCCAACCTTTCCACCCGCATCCTTCACGCGCCCTTCAATCACATTTTGGATTTTAGTTCCAAATTTTTGTGCCTTACCGAAGTCGCCCTCGGAAGCCTTTGAGACAAACTTCTTTGCCTTGTGAACTGTGTATAAGAACGCAGACTCTTCACCCTTTGCATTGCTCGGCCACAGGCGAAGTTGATAGAGACTCTTGCCAAGTGTCCCCATTAAATTGGCGCGGTCTATATGGGCGAGAACAGAATTGAGTTTAAGCGGATTCTCTTCTGTCGCGTTTGCAAAGACGTATCCGACAACTCGTTGCGTAAGTTCCTTCTCGAATGGAGTTAGGCTTCTGCCGCCATTGGCAGGATTTGCCGATTCCTTTGTATTTGCAGGTGCATCCGCCTCAACCTTGTCCGCCTCCGGCTTTGCTTCCGCAGGCTTCGGTTCTATAGGCTTGGTTTCAACGGTCTTCTGCTCCGTAGGCTTGGCTTCAGTCGGCTTAACCTCTCCGTACATCTCGTTGTCGCGGGCAATGTAGTACCTGTAGTACTTACCATTCGGCAAGGTGGTGTGCAAATTGACCTGTGCGTCGGGTTCGTTGGCAAGCCACTTTGCGAGTTGGAAGACATTGAAGGCTTCAGGATTGTAATTCTTAATCGTGACAGTCTTGCCGTCCTTGCTCACTTCAAGGTTCTGCTTCGTTGCCTTAATGTGCTTTCTATTCGCAAGTTTGTTGAGTGCTTTTACAACGCGTTCCGAAGTGTACCCTTCTGGCAATTGAATGGTTACATTATCATTCTCGCCAGCCTTGTAGTCAACATCGTACTTGTTCTTTCGAGCACCACCAGGAATACGCGACTCGCTTGCGCTCACAGATACACCAAGTTCCCAATTTGAGAACTGCTTAATCTTGCGTAAAAGTTTACGGACTGCATTAACGTCTCCATCGGTAGGAGTGCGAAGACCTTCTTCTTTCCTAAAGCGGACGCGTCCGTGCTCAATGCGATTACGAAGAGCCAATGCGGACCCTTCAATAGCCTTTGTTAATTCACTTGGCTTACCGTCCGCAGAAATGGGCTGCGAGTTGTTGTTCAGGCTGTCAACCTTTTTTTCAAGATCATCAATCGTGGCTTTGTAAGCCATTTCACCATCAGGCTGTTCCGTAGGCTTGGCGGCTTCACGCTTCGGCATGATTGGTGTTGTAATGATAATATGGTCGCGAATAAAGTCGCGCTTCTTCGCCTCGGCAGGCTTCGCCTCTTCCGTCTGCTCTTCCTCTTGAGGAGCCTCTTCTTGATCTGGAGTGTTTTCCGTTGGCTGAGGTTCTTCAGGCTGAGGTTGTTCTTCTTTGTTCGTCTCAACAGGAGTAGGGGGAGTCACCTCAACAGGAGTTTCCTCGGTGGGAGTCTCTTCTGTGGGCTTTTCCTCGGTAGGCTTTTCCTCGGTAGGAGTTGCCTCCGCTTGCGGCTCATTCGGCTCTGCCGTCTCCACAGGCTTCGCCTCCGTAGGCTTTGCTTCTTCCGCTTGCGGCTCATTCGGCTCTGCCGTCTCTGTAGACTTCTCTTCACTAGGCTTCACCTCTTCGGGCTTCTGTTCTTCACCTTGCGGTGCGTCTTCGGTGTTGATGATGTAGCGTCCGCCTTCGGTTTTCTCTTCGCCTTCTACAGGCGTGGATGCTTCGGGTTCAGTCCCATCCTCTTCTTCTTTGCCAAAGATATCGCTTGCGCTTGCCATGTTGCCTGCGCGCTTGAACTTGCCATCGGATTTCGGTGTAGTTTGCGTTGCTTCAGGAGTAGGGGTGTCTACTGTAGGCGTTGCCGTCTGCGTTGCTTTTGGTGCAGTTGGGGTTGCTTGTGGTGCTTGTGCCTTCGGTGTGGCAGGTGCTTGCGGCGCGGTTTGCTCGGCTTCAACAGGCTGTGCCATCTTCACGGTGGAGTAACTACCCGTCGGCACATAACCACCCTTAACCTGATTCGCATCAATACGCTTCGCCTTGTATGCATCGAAAACCATTGACTGCACATCGCCCTCGCTCATTTCCAACCCATTCACACGGGCGGTCGCTTTACGCAATGCCTTGGAAACTTTGTTAAACAATGTGGGTCCTGCATCTACGGACTCTGCGACTTCTGCAAGGAACTCTTCAAGGTCAATCGACTTACGATTGGAGTTCTTTAACGCTTCCCTCATCCACTCTGGCAAGTCTCCATCCTTGGCTAATTCTTCCAAGAAGGCTTGCTTCGCCTGAATGTCGCCATTGAAAGTGTCCAAAATACCTTGGTGCAAACCTTCGTGTTGAATTGTCTGCAAGAGGTCATAAGGAGAACCTACGTTGTCCAAGAAGACGTATACCTTGCCGTCCTGTTGCGAGAGGAATCCCTTGTGTGTGCCGAAGCGTTGATAGAGATTGTGGTCACCTCCGCGACGGGTGGCATCCATAATCTCGTCCTTGATGTCTTCCTTTGCATCGTGCGGACTACGCAACAGCACCAAACCGTTACCTTCCTCGCCACGGATGCGCTGGTAGTACATCTCTGCCGCCTTCGCCTTGTTGAGCAACCGCTTCTTCTCGGTGTTCTGCCAAGCCGAAAGATTGTCGGCAAACTGACGCGCCTCGGCAAGCGTCTTGAATGCCGTACTCTTCACACCATACGGTAAGCCAATGCGAGGATTCAAGCCATAACGTCTCAACTCTTCGTCAAGAGCCATTCGGCTGCCTTGTACGGAAACGGTCGTTCCATCCACATCCACGCGCCAACCGTCCGCATTGCCATCCGCATCCACGTTTGGACGCAATGCGATGCCCGTTCCAAAGTCTACATAGCCACCTTTCGGGTTGTTGTTCCAATCACTCTTTGATACAGGATGCTTGAACGTGCTCTTTTCGTAGACAAAGTTCTTCGCTTCTTCCGTTCCCGGTACAGGCGTAGACCCTGCCGTATACTGCGACTCAAACTCTGCCAAAGCCGCCTTTGCGTTGTCGGAGAGTTGTTCATAAATCCCTTCGGCAAAACTGTTCATCAAATGACCCATCATATTGCCACGGTATTTGTAACTGCTCCCCATCGAACGCAATGCCATCACTTGACGCATCTGGTCGCGTTCTGCCGCGTTAAATTCGCCAGAATGCCGCGTAAAGATGTCGGCATCCAATCGTTCAATGATATTGGCGTGGTTCATCCCACCCATAATCTGACGCGCAGCCGCCTTCACAATCGCGTTCGCAGCCTTGGTGACCACCACGTTGGCACCATTCATCTTGAGGAAGTTCTTGTACGCTTCACGCTTCTGCTCAATCGGAATATTTTCACCTGTATCATTGTCTGGAAGTAATCCGCATTTCTTCATCTTCGAGGTGAGGTCGGCATCGCTCAACTTGTCAATCTCACCCTCGTCAACAAGTGCGCCTCTGCGACGCATCTCGCCATAGAACAAATCATTCAACTCGCCCTTGCTCTTATCCTTGAGGTGCTCATCACGGAAGCCGAACTGCTTGAGGGCTTCCTCAATCGTTTTGCGGTCGGTAGCGTAGTTATACACGCCCTGTGCAGAACGCGTCGCAATGCCAGTCCCTGCACCCATCGAAGCAACAGAAATCGCCATCGCAGGTGCATTCTTGATTGTATCAACAAGCCCACCCCAAGCATCAGCCCAATGGAAGATGTCCCCATCTTCATTCACACCTTCAAGATTAAATAAGACAGAAAGCACATTCGTCGGCAATTCTTCACCGATAGATTCGTTAATGATACCATTCAACGACAAGTCAACGCCTGTTCGTTTGGACAGTCTGTGCACAACATCCATCGTGGGATTAGAAGCAATACGTTCAAGCATCTTCCCAGCCGTAGAATTGCCAAACTTTTCTGCAATTTCTGAAGAAAACTTTAACATCTTGGACGGAAGCAATTTCTTGCCTAACTTACCAAGCGGCTTCCACACAAGCGCATTGGAATACTGTTCGCCAATGTACTCCAAAGCACCCGAACCATAACCCTTAAGTGCCGCCTCAAGCGCACCAGCACCCTTACTCGTCACCTTCAAGTCGCCCGTCTCCGCGTCAAAGCGAACCTGATCTGCCATCAACTTCCGCATACGCGCATCACCGTGCAAAATACTTGCCGCAGCTGCACCTCCAACGCCGTGCAAAATCTTGCCCCCCAATTTGGTTGCACTACCGCCAGGCACAAGCGTATTAATCACCGCCATTTCACCCATTAAACGAGCGGAGTCAGAAGTCGCCCTAGCCGCATCTGCCCAGAAGGTTGTGCCACGCATAGCCTCTTCATGCTTCGCACGTTCACGATTCGTCAAACGTTCGCGCAAAATGTTGTACACCGCATCAGGGTCTTTAAGAAATTCGGCATCTTCGGTATCACCCCAATAGCCTAAAGCGGTCTTTTCCCACCCAGTCAAGAGGGGTTCGCCAGCCTGATGTCTACGGCGCAATTCCTTGTAACCTTCTTCGCTTCCTAATTCCATTTCGATGGCTTGGGCGCGTTCATCCAACCAACTTCCCACAAAGTTCAAGTTGTCATTAAACCAGTTGTGCGCTTGCTTGAGTCCACTCGCACCCTTGTTCTTCTCGGTGAGCGACATACCGCCAAAGCCAACCTGATTGCCATACATCTCGGCCGTACCCATCTTGCCAAGGTTCTTGGCAAGTTCACGCATCTCGCCCTCGGCATTCTCTTGGCGACGTAGGTTCCGCTTCTCTTCTCGCTCGAAAGATTCTTGAGTATCAAAGCCGAAATGGTGCATCATTTTAGGCGAGAGGTAACCATCAAACTTCTTTTCGTGCATGAAGCTGAGAATCTTGTTCACCTTCTCATCACTCTTCGTGCCGTAGAAGTCGCGTGGTGCATCAAACCTTTCGCCCTTATCGTTCATAAAGCCCTTGGCTCGATAAGCGTTCACCTGTTCTGGATTTGCACCGCTCTCCACTAATTCCTTATAGCGGTCAGACTTATAGAATTTTGCAAGTTCTTCATTCGCCACCGCAAACTCTTCGCCATCTGCCGTTCGGAACACCGTGGCAGGCGTCATCATAGATTTCTCTTTGACAAGGCGCTGGTTACGCAACGAAAGTTCTTGGCCTCGGTCGCGCTGGTAGGCATCCCACTTGCGCTGCTCACCTTCGTCAACGGTGTCGCGATAAGTAGCACCCATACCAAATTGGTCAAGATACTTGTCTTCCGCATCAATCCACCGATTCTTGATTTCAGCTTCTTCTTTCGTCAACCACCGAAACTCCCCGGTCTCCTTATTCATGTAAGGATAACGACCAAGGACACCACCAAAAACTTCATCATTCGACGCCATACTTCAAATTCTCCAGGGTTAATTAAGGTCTAACTCGTCATCAACAGCTGTGCGCTCTTCCACTGGCTCGTCAAGGCCAAGTTTTTCACGATTTCTCCGTTGGTATTCAATTAATGCGACATCGTATGGGACGAGTTGATTTGTTTCCATAAAGATGTCTCGCATTGCAGAATAAACCCCTCGTTCAGTCTCTAAATGGCTAATTGCCGTTGGATTCTTTGGATTATTCTCCAAATCCTTATCGCTTCGCAAAGCCTTAATTTTGTTGTCCGACTCGTGAATCAAATCGTTTAGGTATTTATAGGTGTTATTGTCAAACTTGGGCTTTTTCTGTTGTTGAGGGAACAACTGCCCCATCAAGCCATCATATTCACCCTTCAGGCCAGGGAATGTGTCAACCAACCCAGCCAATTCATTCTGTGGAATCACATTCACGCCGCCATCCTTTTTCAAGAGTGCCACTTGCATCCCATTAAGCGGTGTACCATCTGGATTCTTTGTAATCAAAACCGCACCCATATACTCTGCACGATTCGCTCCCATCGCATTTGAGAGAGAGGCATTGAACATATTCATCGCATCGGTAGGAATAAAGATGCGACCCTGCTCATCTCGGTCTCCATTGCGAATGCCGTAAGCAAGCAGAGCTGCAAGACTCGTTTTACTCGCTTGTTGTTTCGCCTCGCGGTCGGCAGTAATGCGATTGTACTCTGCCATCTGATTATCAAACAGTGCAGTTGCTTGATTGTGCTTGTCCAGCTTCAGTTCGTTATCAAAGGCATCTTGATAAAGTTTGTTGTCATACTTCTCGCGTTCAAAGCCACGGTTGTAATCCACGTCGCCACGTTGGGCATTAAACTTCTCACGTTCAAAACCACGGTTGTAATTCACATCGCCACGCTGCGTGTCAAACTTCTCGCGTTCAAAATCGCGATTGTAGTTCACGTCGTTGCGTTGGTCTGCATAGGTCTTTTCACGCCACTGCTTTGCGTCTTCGCGCTCGCGCTTGCGTTCTTCAAATTCCGCTTCCCAACGCTTCTGTGCGTTCTCTTGCGCTTGAGCCTGGAGCGCAATCTTTCTGCGTTCCGTATCCGATTCGTGTGCACCACCTGCGGCACCAGCCGCCCAATTTGTAATTGCCATCTCTGTGCTCCCTTAACGATATAACATTTGTCCTGACATTGCTGCAGTAACATTGTTTCCACCAGCCAATCTGCCCCAAGATGTTGCCTGCTGGTTGTAGTAAGCCGCAGCAGAACCAAGCGCATCAGAAAGCATCTGCTGTGCTGCAAGTGCTTGTTGTTGCGTTTGCAGACCAAGGTTGAGTGCCAGTTGACCTGCTGCCTGTTGCAGACTGCCTGCACTCTGATAGACTCCTGCTTGCGAGTTCATTAGGTTACCTGCCGCACCTGCAAGTTGTCCTGCCGTGCCATACAATCCACCTTGTTGGTTGAGAATGTTTGCAGCACCGCCCAAGAGGTCTCCTGCCTGCGACATCACACCAGCGCCTTGTGTGCCAATTTGTGCACCTGCCTGTGTGATGCTGCTTCCCACTCCCAACCCTTGCGCTAATGCCGTAATCTGTTCTTGCAAGCCCTGATTGCGTGCACGCGTCTTAGCGCCAGCCAAAGCCGTAGCCAAAGCCTGATCCCATTGCGCCTTTTGTGCCTGATATGCACCACTGCTTGGGTCTACGCCCATACGCGCCAAGGCTCTCTCATTCTGCCCTTGCGTGTTTTGGAAACTACTCTGCACATCGTGTGCCGCCATGGACACCTTGTTATTCGGGTCAAGCGACTTCAAGGATTCCGTATACTTGCCCACCAACGGTGCGAAGTTGCTCCACGTCCCAAGCAATTGGTTTCCTTGGTCTACAAGCGTCTGCCCCTGACCATACACGCTCGATGCGTAGTCTTTCATTGCTTGGGCGTAGGGCGTAAGCGACGCAGCCGCATTACTTACCTTGCCTGCATAATCCGTTACAAGACCTGCCTGCGTGCCAATATTTGCAGCGGTTTCATTAATCTTATCCGCCTGCGAGGTCATATTGGTAATATGACCATTCACCGCCTGCGTAAGATTGGCATTATTCGCATTGACAGAATTAATAGCACCGTTCGCCGCGCCAACCATCTGGTTAAGTGCGTTCTCTGTCGCATCAGTATATGCGTTCGCAATATTACCCTGCGTAAGCCCTTTATCATACTTTGCTACATAGACAGGTGCGATACTGCCCCATCCTGAAATATTCTGCATAGACAACGCAGGCCCAACACTTGATGCAATACTCATTTCCCACCGCCTTTCAATCGCTCAATCTCTTTGGCTATTGCCACTTGATTCTCTGTCACCTTTCGCAATGCTTCTCGCACCTTACCATCCTCAATTCCCGACACAGAAACCGCTCCGTGCGGTAAAATACTCACGCGACTACTCATCACGCACCTCCCATCAATCCTGTTACACTCGTTGAGATTGCCACACGATTCACAGGTACGGCACTCTCAACCACAAATTCAAAACACTTCTCGCCTCGCCCACCCATTACAAGCCTACGAGAGTTCGCATTTTTAATGATGTAAGTTTTCCCCTTTGCCGGAACATCGGGGCTACTCGCCTTCAAGACCGACAACATCGGCCCATCTTCGCCATATCCTTCTGCGTCTACTTGTGCAACAGAGAAGTCGGTCGGCGTATTCACCACCACGCGCTTGCTATGCCACGTCATCATCCTTGTTTCTTCCGATTCGCCAAACCGATAAACCGCATTGCGGTCTTGCTCAAAAATCGCATAGTAGGTCTTCGCGTAATCCATCGTAACTTCATAACGAGCCGACACGCTTTCAATCGCATCATCGTATCCTGTCGTAGACCATCCTACAAAGCGATAACCATTGCGTGGGGAGGCAACAAAGGTCGCAGTATCTCCTTGTGCAAAGGATTTCTTACTATCACTATCCTCTTCAAGTGCCTCGCCCTCGATGCTCACATCGCCCCAAGTCGCATCAACCTTTGGAGAAAGGAGTGCCGTTGCAGGAATCGGATTGCCAGTGTAAAACACAGGAACAAGGTAGAGATTGCCCGTCATGAAGATTGACAAATCTTGCGTAGTGGAATAGTCGCCAATCAATTTTGTACCTGGCTCATCAACCGAACCAAACTCATACTGCTCCCACTTTACAAACTTACTCCCCTCGTAGTACTTGTCAAGGCGCACTTGAACAATGCTATAAGGGTCGCAAAAGTAGTCATTCGCGTTGGTAAGAACGACGCTGACGCTTTCGTTGACTTTCTGGATACGATCTGGTCTTGCCCCACCAACGGAGAAAGAGGCGTAAGATGTGTCACCGATATTGCGTAGACGAAGAATCGGCCAACGGTTCTCCTCGGAGAACACCGCTTTCAATGTGCGAGGAGTGGAAACCTTAATGGCTTCAACCACCTCGCCCCATCCGTCTACAGGACTCCAAGTAGCGTCGCTATTCTGCTGTTGCCAACCATTAAAATATCCTTGAAGTTTCGCACCGCTTTCTGTCGTCACCGAATTTGCAGTTGCCGTAAGCGTGTAGGTGCTACCACAGACCAACATCAAATCTTTGCTGTTAATCTTTTCTTGTGGAAGCACCTCTTGCTTAAGATAGCCGTCTTCAAAATAATCAATAGAAATCCCACCTAAAGCATAGGTTGTCTCATTCTCTGAAGTGTACCCCTCAAATACAAAGGACTGCTTCACCTTAAATGTAGCCACAAACTCCGATGACCCAACGATGGTAACATTTGCCGTCGCGCCATAATTCGTTGCCACGTTATTGAGACTCCACGCATGAAATGCCACACTGCCACCCGTTGCCTCTGTATACGCCTCAATCTTGACAGGTGTATCAACGTACACCATAGCCGTGCTATCAGTCGTAACATCTTCGTTTGAGATGTCTTTGTAGGTCATCTTAACCTTACCAACGTCAACACTATCTGCTTCAACCTTTGGCGTGACTGGGTACTTCTTTGCAGAGAAAGCCGCCTCAATCTTGGAAATATTGCCTTTAAGCGTTACCGTTACACTTTGGCTTTCTGTTTCTTTAATTGTCTCATCGGGTTGTACTATCGTCAATTGGGCGAATTGCCACTTGGGTCCCTGCGTCGCAGTGATAACGAAAACTGTGTCCTCAAGCCACTTCTCTACGCCGTCAACAACCTCATCAGGTGCAGGCAAGCCACTAACCGAACAACCGCTATCAGGACTATTCGCAAGGGTTTTATTGATTGGGTGTTCACCTGAAACAAATGGTGTTGCAATCGTGTAGGTGTTTAACTTCCTAAAGACGGCGCGAAGGTTGGATGTAGTCGTCCACGTATTGGGGAAGAAAACAACAACCTGTTCGACATTCACACTGCGAATCCAAGTCGGCTTTGTCTCGTTGGTTAGTTTTGCCCAAGTGGAACCAATCGCATATTCCCAACATTCAAAGGCGTATAACTTGTTTGATTTGGTTGCCGTAAAGACAACCTCGGATTCTTCGTAGACCTCAAACGATGCCGCCTCCGAAGTGCTTCCATTTCCATCAAAAGAGTCGTAGGATACCTCGCCTATACCGTCAATCTCAACCCCAATCGTCTTTTTTGTCTTACCTGAGAAGTAGGCGGTGAACGCATTCTCTTCTCGCGCAAGCAAGTCCATTGAGAGCGTGGGTTCATAAACGTCTTGTGTTGCCGCATTGCCAAAGGGGATAAGCCAATGGTCAAAGTAGGAGTAGTCGTTGTACGGCTTAGCCGTTAAAACAACGCGCCAACCGTCTCGTGCATCGTCATTAATAAACGAGGTCTGCTGGGTTAACGTTTCGTCATCGTTAACCGTAATGTCAAAAGTGCCAACGCCGTCTTCTTTCGCACTCGCAACGTCAACCTTGAGTGTTGTCTTTCGCGAAACAAACTTCGCGCAATAGGTAACAGGGCTGTTTTCTGCCGTGATGGTAAACGTCGCATTCGTAGTAACAAGGATGTTACACTGCTCTGCGGTTGCATTATCAAGGTACGCCTTGTACCACCCAGAAAATTTGTAGTTTTCGGAGTCCGTCGCAGTGGCAGTAAACTCACCGACAAGTTTATCTACTTCGTAATAGGAAGAGGTGATTGTCTTACTAATTGTACCAATCGCAGAATTGCTTCCGCTTTTCACCGTCACAGGAAACTTGTACTGCTCAAACTCGCAGTAGATTGTTGCAGCGCCAGAGGGCATTAAAACGGTTACGGAATCTTGACCAATACCTGCAACTTGTGAGTCGTTAACTGTCCATCTCTTAACTCTATAATTGGCGTTCTTTGGAGTTGCAATAAATGTACAAGACTCGCCCCCCAAGTGCAATGGATTCGCACTATTGTAAGAAGTTTCGTTCGTTGTGTGTCCTGTGCCTGCTCCGTCATAGTTTTTGAAGAATACAGATCCATTTGCACCACAGTGTAGCGTTGAGGTATATGCTTCGCCAATGGATATACCAAAAGGTGCACCATTTGAGTTTAAGTATGTAAAGCCACTGTTTGTAAATGTTGCCCCAGTACCAATCTTTAATCCTGTAAGGTAGCCGTCTGCCCTTGAATAGACATCCGTCTTTACTGGCCATAAGAGACAGTGCCGTAACACCCACCGGTTACCAACACCCTGCTTTGCAGTAATGAGGCCTATTTGCGTATTGCTCCAATCAACCTCTCGAATTGGGCTTCCATAATAAAAACGAGAGCAGTCCGCACCAGAAGCGACACTACCACCCGTAAGAATAAATGCAAGGTCTCCACTTCTACCAACGCAATAAGCCATTACTCACCCTTTCGCACATAACACAGTGCACCGTTTTCAACATCTTCAAAAATACACACCGCAGGCTCATCGTGCGTAGTGATTGCCTTCACTGCACTCCCTGCATCAAAGTCTAAAATGTAACCTTTGGATTCGCCATTTTCATCGTCCATCCAGAAAAAGAGAGCTTGGTCATGTGCGACCATTCGGCAGGTCTCAGGATTCAAAGCCTTCCATGCTTCCTTGGTAAACCAATTAGTTGTCAAAACTTGAGCCGCGTTACTACCCTCAGCAATCGCACAAATTCCCATATGACTGGCGTAGTACACCGTACTCCCCAAAGCGCAAATGCTATCCGCGCTCACACACGCATGCGGACTTGAAAGGCTCGTCGCGCTCATTGCTTCAGGGGCAGTGCCACTAATAATCCACGGACTCCCATTCGTCAAAACCGCCAACGTATTCCCAATCAAGGCTATCCCTACAATGTCATCCTTAATCGTGTACTGAAATGCGGTCGGCCACGAATACGGCAAATTCACATCAGAGAAACACACTGTGCGATTATTGCTTCTATCCACACCTGCATAGAATCCACCAGGCATCCAAAGGATATCGTCAAGTTGTTGGGGCGGTGCTTCAATCTGCGTCAAGACTTCGCCTGCGTCTTCATCCTTAACCTTGAAATACATATCAAGGAATCGCAACCCAATGCGCTCCTGCTCTGCGATGAACTGGATGCTTTCCGTTTCCGTCCCCGTGACCACCTTGTATACCCTTCGCTTCATCGCAAAGCGATACTCGTCCGTAATCAAGAACTCGCCCAACTTGACCTGCATCCCGTCGTTGTACTCAATTTCGTCACTCGGTTCGCTCACTGGGCTTTCGTAGCCGTATTGGTCAACCCACGTCTGGAAGAAGTAGGTGTAGCGGATGTTATTCTCGTCTTTGATTTCGCCCGTCAACTTGACCACAGGCTTCGGCAATTTCGCCTTAATCATTGGGTATTTGGAGTAGCCAAATTCACGAGCAAAATACATCACAGGCTCTTTGCCACTCTCGCCATAACCAGTCTCGCCAGTCACAAATAATCGGCTATTCTTGTCAATCGCAAGGTTACTTGGTGCCACACTTACCTTGCCATTCCACGCAATCCACTCCGCTTCACCTTCGCCCTTGTGCCAAAGGTAAATCGTCCGCGCATCGGCAATCTCATTTAAGCCGCCCTCGAAGTTAACTCTGCGCGTGTCCTTTTCAGGCTCATGCAACGGCTCCAACCGACCGCTCTTCAAACGGCAGTTATTCGCTTCCAATGCAGCATTATCTGGCAATCGCGCAGCCGCAATCCCAGGCGCAATACCACCAAAATCTTGAAAAGTTATCGTTGCCATATACCCATACAATACCCAACAAAAAAACAAAAAGTGTGACCTTCGGGTAACCGAAAATCACACAAATGAAAAAGCACGAAAGGTTAGACCGTTAAATCGCCATCCGTACATTTAATGACTGCACCGCTCGTGATGCCCCAAGGATAATTCACCATTGCAGAAACATCATCCATAGACTTGTTAAATTTAATATTGCAACTGGCAGGACAGCCTTCAAATGCTCCTTTTCTAATTCCATAAATACTACTGGGCAACTCAAGCGTGGTAAGATCGAAGCAATACTGAAAAGCATAGGCTCCGATGACATTCACGCCCTCTGGAATTATAAGTGTTTGAAGGGTGTTACAATAACCAAACGCATAGTCGCCAATTACAGTATTTTTGGTCTTATTGGAAGGTAGTTTTAATGACAGAAGGTTGGGGCAAAGTTGGAACGCCCAATTTCCAATAATTTCCACATCGTCAGCAATATTAATTGTGACAACATTGCCACATTTATAAAACGCATAATTGCCAATGGTTATCACTCCGTTTGGAATCGTTAAACGTTTAAGTGCCCCGCACTCCTTAAAGGCTCCTTCTCCAATCTTTGTTACACCGCTTGGGATTTCAAGTTCTACAATCGAAGTCCTATCTGCTTCCCAGCCAACGCGCCACGGCTCAAGGTCTACGGATTCTCCACCACCGCCACCGCCAGTCAGTCCCAATTCCACCAACTTCGCCTGCGTCTCCGCACTCTGCGCCGCTGCCGCATTGTTCTCCGCAGCCGCCTTCAAGGTTTCGCCCAAGGCAATCTCTTCGCTCATCTCATTCCCCCATCAGGATTGCACGGTACGCCTCAACGCTCAAAACATAGGTGCGATCAGGATACTCGTCCTCTCGCCCATCGGGGCTGCACACCTTGCAACCCATCGGATAGTAACCCTTTTGTGACTGCATAATGCGTTCAGTCTTTGAGTTGTTCACGCAACCCACGCACAACATCGCCAAGAACACTATGAAGGGTAAAATCACCAGGGCAATCTTCAAGAGCCTTACGCAATCTCGCTTCCGCATCGTCCAAATCCTTTCTCAAACGCTCTTTTTCTGCGCGCTCGTGCTTCTGTGCGGCAATCGCCATGTAAGTCCATAGCAAGACTGCCACGCACACCAATATTGCTACGGCCGCCCACATCACATTGCCGTCTTAATCTGCTCAACCAAGTCAATGGCAGTCGTAGTCACTTCGGCTTCTTCTTGTTCGGTCACTTCGCCGTCTTCCATGATTCGTGCCACAAGTGCCGCGTCCGTTGCGATACGCTTCACAACGAAAAGCACATATGCCGTCTTCTCGCTATCCTTTGCCGCGCCTGCGCCTTGACGAATCGCCCATACCGCCACGTCTGGCAGATAACCAAGCACCCACTTCGCCATCGCTTTAACAATCGTAATCCACATCGTCTTCATCTCTGTCACCTTTCCTGGTTCGGCTTGTGGCGCACCCTTGCGTCACTCACCGCTCAATTAAAGCCTTCACCCAATCTCTTCCGAAAATCAGCACCAACACGATAATCGTGAGCAGTATCCGCTCGATATTACCAAGCACCCATTCCACCTTGCTCTCCTTGAAACTCGGCTTCCTATGCAATTCCGTAATCCGCTCACTAATCGCAGCCGTAGCCTTAAGCAACTCAATCTGCGACTCCGTCACTGACTCTTTCAATTCATCAAACTTCGCATTCAAATCCTTGATGCGTAGACTTGTACTGCGAAAACACTTTGCGAGGATAGGTGTCCACCGCCGCGTCACTTCCGCAAATTCTGCGTCCGTTTTCGCGGCTTGAATCTCTCGCTCGTAGCGTTCAATATCCTCTGCTTTCATCGGTATCTCCCTCAACAAAAGATATTCATCGAAGGAGAACTCGCACTGCTCTTCGTCTGGCTCTTGCCCTGATAGTACTTGTCATAAATCAAGTAATCTTCAAGTAACTTGTCCGCTCGGTTCGCATACACCTGATACCGCGCCGCACTTGTCCACCGCTGCCCTTCCATTGAAAAGAGGTCTTCAAGCGTCTTCGCCACAATCAACAATCGCCACTTGGTCACCGTCGCAGTATCACGAAACTCATCGTCCACATTCGGCATAAAGGTAGCCGTAATCTTAATGCCCAACCGGTGCCCATTCACTTCCAATCGGTCGGGCAAGTCTCGCGCCTCAATGCGAAGCACATCGCCATCGTAACTGAACGGCATCTCGCGCACCGTTCCATACTCACTCTTGCGCGACACACTCTCTACTTGCAAAATCTCTTGGCTATCCAATTCCAAAGAAACCGACCCATCTTCATTGCGGTCTTTCTCGCCCAGTGTCACCCAAAGGTCTTGCTCATCAAAACCATAACTCACGCAGAGTCCTTCATACGCTCTCCGCAAAGCCGCCAATGCCGTAACTTCATCGCACCCCTGTGCCTCAATCAAAACCTCTGGCAACAGGTCTGACAACTTCGTAATCGTGTGTCGCTTCTTGTTCTTTGTAGCCATCTCTATCCCACCTTAAAACTTCATCAGTTCCATAAAGCGTTGCTGTTCGTAAGCCATGCGTGTCGCATCTGCTTGGTTGTTCGCATCCCCACCAAAACAACGCGCCGCCATCCCATGCACAAATGCTTCCCGATACTTCGCTGGCAATTGCACCTCAAAGTTGCCACCTTCATTCAGCGCGTTCTCTGGAATCAAAAACGAATCCGCTTCCACATACGCATTCGGTGCCGTAAACTTCAAAATCGGCTTGAGATTCAACATCTCCAAAATCGCCCAATTCGCTGCACGCACCATCAACACATCCGTCCAACGAAACGCATCCGCATCCAAATCCATCAAGATCTGGCTACGGCATTCCAACACCGCTTGCTTCAAGTCAATCATTGCTCGCCCTTTATTCCTTCGGTAACATCGCCATAAATTTTTCTGCGTCCGCAAGTTTAAATGTCCCAATTCCAGGGATAAACAATTCTGCCACTTGCTTAAATCCTGCATTCAAAAAGGCGCGAATCTTTGCGGTATCCACTTTGCCCTTCTCGTCCTCTATGCCATTCAAGCGCAACATCTCATGCAATCGTGGCGTATTCAAGGCAATCCCACCTGCAAAAAGAAACTGTTGGAGGGGCTGCATATGGGGCAACACTTCCTGCGTAAGGAAATTTAATACCGTCCGTTCAAACTCTGCTGCATTCATCTTGGTTCGCTCTTCTTAAATGGGGCTCGGGGTCGCCCCGTCGTTTGTAAAATCGATGCCCTCGCAACGCTCCTCCATGGTGCAGAGCCGTTGCGAGGGGTATTTAGGCTTAAGCCGCTGCTGCGGTCGTAGTCGTGGTTGTAGTTGCAGGGGTTACGGTCACGTTACCCCAACCAGGGCAAACTGCCGTGTTCGGAATAACCACCTTGGTAATCTGACCAAGGATGTTATTCGTGTAGGCCAACTGCGTCTCAAGAACGGCAATCTTGCGAGTCGTCTCCTCGTTCTTGCCATCCTGATAGCGGAACAGGTCAATCGTGTTACGGTCTGCATACTTCTCAGCCTCAAGTTTAGAAACCTGTGCCTGAAGCGCAGAGACCATGCCACCGTTGCACCCGTGGTTGCCAAACAAGTTGCCAAGAAGGCCACCGCCGCAACCATTGCCGTTCAACAAGCCCAAGGCGGCACCACCGATGCCAAAACCAAGAGCAGTTCCCGCAAGCCCCTTGCTTGCCCATCCGTTTGTGTTTGTGTCAGGAATCATAACTTATGTTTCCTTCCTTGTTAGTCCATCGTCGGTTCGTGTTCGTGCATTTCGCAATCGCCCCAAACGGCAATTGCCATCGCAACAACAGCCTTGATAAACTGGCTGTCGGTGCCATGCCTGAACACATGAAGGAGTTGCGCTTCCACGTCTTCGATTGTTTCAGCCTTCGGCTCATCAACAATCTTTGCGAGGCAACGCGTCGCCTTGTCCCACTTGGACTTGTAGTTGTGTTTATGGTTTTCCATATCCATAACATCACCACTTTCTCCGCCAGTTACTGTCAACTTCATCGGTGCGTCGGCAGAATCACACACCGCGAGCATCGGCAAACATTGCCGAGAAGGAAATCGATAGATGCCACTATGCGTCCTTTTCATGGCGCATATTATTCGTCAAATTGCAAGAGAAAAAAATACAAGTAGGTAACCGACTTTCACACAAACTAAAAAGACCCTTGAGTCACCCCAAGAGTCTTCGCAAAAACAGAATAGATTTGTGCGACAAATTACACTTTTCTATCCTCTACCTCATCTGAGCAGTACCGCACCCATGCTACTCACTACACAATCATCCAATCGTCCGAGAGCATATCTGCCTGGGACGCGAGCCAGCCTGTAAGTACATCCCCTGTAGCAGTCCGCATGCGAATGCTGTCAAGGAAACGAATCTCGCCTTCCGCAGTATCAATTTCCTTGAGGCGAGGATCTGTGATGGACTTGCAATTCTTAATCGTAGAGCCTGGCATAATCCAAATGTACATGCCTTTGCCATTCCAGCCATTACGAACAACCTTGCAGCCCTGCTTCATTGCCTCAATCGCCATGCCGAAGGAAAGCCCTTCAACTTCGCGAGACACCTCGTCAAACTGCTGCTTCGGGCACCAAGAGACATACTCGTCTTCCTTGCCCTTTCGATACCAGATAACGTACCCCTCGTCATTCGGGTTTTCGTTCGCAGGATTCGTCCAACCACGGAAGCGGTTATACTCGCCTCGCGTCATCGGTTCTGCATCAACAAGGTTCACTCGCACATACTTCTTCATCGTCTTATTCCTTCATTTGTTTAGCCGCGAGACCGCGCTTTACTTCACTAAAAACATATGCACTCACATATGCTTGAAATTCACCAGAACTATCCTTAATCATAGAAGCCTCTTCAAGAAACTGTGCGGCGTGAACACATTCGTGGACAATCGTAGAATCTCGAAAATGCTCCTTGTTGAGAAGAATGACAATTGTCTTGCCAAAATAAGTGCAAGCCGCATTCGGCAATTCACCCTCTGCACAATACTCCACATACTTCACAATCTCATCACGAAGCACGCCGTAATGGTCTACCAACAACGGAGCCGCCTTTGGCCAATCTTTGCCATCATCTGCGTAAACCACATGCACGACCGCATTAAACATCGGCACTGGAATGGTGAAATGTGTAAAATTGTCCATCGTAAATCCTTCCTTTGTTTAGCCGCGTGTCGCGCCGACGGCACGCAAATAATCACTTTTGCAAATCTCAAATCCTCTGCGGCGTGCTTGAGCCTCCGAGAATCTGCGCCAAATCCGTTCGTCAATGCGAGTGACGTGCTTCGGCAACATCAATTTCCACATTTCCAAAGCGATGTGTGCGCGCCAATTAAGGAGTTCTAACGAACAAGGTATCACACCTGCCGTAACATTCATTTGTCAACCTCCGCATACGGCAGACGCTTGCGAACCTCGGATTTCGCCTTGAGATAAGCCTTGCGTGCCGATTCTGCCTTCTCGGTGTCACCTTCTACAAGGTAGCCTTGATAAGCAATCAAATAGCCATCGCATTCCGCTTCATAGGCGCGTCTGCGCTCCTCTGCGAGGTCCTCGGCGGTCTTGCCCACTTGCCACACCAACGCACCATCAACAAGCATCAAGCGAGGCTCGGTGTCATCCTCGGTGATGGGGCGAGGAGGTAGCGTGCCATTCACCGCCACCCATCCGTCCATATCCTTCGGCTTGTTGATTGTGGTAGCCACCACCACGCCATCATCAAAAACTTTTGCGTAAATCATCATTTAAGCCTCCTTACTTGATTCTAAAAAGATTGTAGATTTGCGGATAGAAATATTGGCTTGTGTAGGCATAAAGAATGTCGCCTTTGAAGTCTTTGGCGAACAAGCCCTTAAGATTGCCAGTTACGCTCACATCGTCAAACAGCCCCACCGCTACGGGCATAGCAATTTCAGAAGCGCCATTTGATTCCGTGGCGAGAAGTGCGACAGCCTCGCCCATAAAAAAGAGTAACGGACTCAGATTATAAGTGCCAATTTTTAGCAGTGAAACACCAAATAGTCGCTTTTTAGACGAAGATTCTCGGTAGAGATATCCTATGCCTTCAGTCGTGGTTCCGAGATATAACCCATAGCCATTTTGCTTCACATAACAAGTGGGAGTTATCGGGTAAAACTTGCCATCGGTCTGCACGTAACCGCCATACGTAATCGTAGGAGTTCCATCTTCTGCAAGAGTAAGTGTGGCGAGTTTTTTCACCGCCCCATCATAAAAGTAAAACGATTCACCTTTCTTGAGGATGAATTCAGAGGAAGTGACTGCGTAAAATGTCGCTACCTCGGTTTTAAGGTCTGCCGAAAGAATGTGACCGCCTGTACAAACAACATACCCATTTGCAGTCTTGTAGCCTACCACTCCGCTCAATGCTTCTACCGCAGTAGGCATTGCGGTGATTGTTTCACGAACAAAGGTCAAATCCACACCGCTTCCGCTCACAGTAGTCTTGTAGAGTGTGCTTCCGCTATAGGAATAAATCGTGGTTTGCGTGTCCTCAATCACCGATAAGCGAACAGTTCCAACGGAATCAACTTGAATGATTTCATTTTTAGCTGGAATCAGTAAGCGGTCTTTTGCTTGACTGTAAAAGTCGCGCATTAAAAAGCCTTCGTGTAATTGTGACAAAATATCAATTCTGCCCATTTTGAAATCACCACGAAGCACGTCGAATTTATCGGTTAGGTATTTAGAAAAATACGGCTTCTTTCCCTCCACACTCGTTTCCACCGCTTCCAACCGACCGCCCACATCACCGATAGCCTCCTTTGCATCCTCGGCTTGTTGTGCAGATTTGGAGGCTTGCTCGGCACTCTCGCTTGCGGACTTTGCAGACTTCTCTGCGTCACCCTTGAAGCCCTCTGCTTCGCCTCTTGCCTTGACTGCGTTGTCCTTGGCATCGTTTGCTTCGGTCACCTTGCTGTCAAGTGCGGTGTTAGCACTCTCAATCTTACCGTCAAGGGCGGTGCTTACCTCATTCGCCTTGCCGTCAATGTTGCGAATGATTGCCGTCTGCGCGGATTCAAGATGCGCGTCAACTGCTGACATTTTGTCATCAATTGATTGGTCAAGTATCTCAACCTTGTTCGGCAGTTCAATATTCACATAATTGCCAGCACGCTCTGCGGCTCCTTCTGCCCGATCTGCGTGTCCCTTGGCGGTGTTTGCCGACCCCTCTGCGTTGCTTGCGCTTTGGGATGCCGCACTCGCAGAACCAGAAGCCGCCTGCTTGTAGCCACCAACCTCTTCCGCAAGCCCTTCTACTTGACGCTTCGCAGTTTCAACCGCAGTTTTCGCATCATTGACTGCGCCAACCACACTTGCCGCTCGGTCGGCATCTTGCTTAATCCCAGCCGCAAGTCCACGCACTTGCGTGACATACACGCCGATATTCTCTTCGGCTCCCACCGCGCGTTCCGCAGATCTGTTCGCTTGTCCAGCAGCACCCACCGCACTATCGGCATATCGCCCAGCAACCTCTACCTTGCCATCAACCTGCGAAATCTTGCCATTGAGTGTCTTAACCACTTCATAGGCTTCACCCAGTTTTTCAATAGTTTTGTCTGCCGCAATTGCTGCCGCATTTGCACTGGATGCCGACGCTCGTGCGCTTGTCGCCGCTGCCACCGCAAAGTCGGTCAAATCTCCCTTGTAGGAACTCGCCATCTCGTCTTTGGCTTGGTTGACCGCATCGCTAATTGCTTGGTTTCGCGCTTCAACTTCTGCGTTCTTGCTGTCTGCAATCTTGCCGTCAACTTCTTGAAGAATGCGTGTATCCTCGTCGCGCAAGGATTGAAACAATTCCTTGTGCGCTTCAGGGTCTACATTGTGCTTCTCTACCGACCGCTCAATTTCTACAAGCGGTTCGCCACCCTCGCCATAGCCAGGATGGAGTCGCATCTGTGCCGTGCCGTACACGGTGCGATTGCCGTAGTCATCCGTCAGTACAAGGGTCAAAATGGTCTTGGCAGAGGTAATGCGTGTGATATCTAACGCATTCTGTGTGTTAATCTTACAGTCTAAAATCCCAAGCGCACCCTCTTCAATGCGCCCGATGCGCTCTTCAAGAACCCAAACCAATTCCTTGCGCGAAAGGGTGTGCAACTCAATCTTTGCCGTAGACACAACTTCGGTTTCACTCAACCCCTCAAAAACAATATCAAAGGTTTCGTTGACCGCAACTTCGCTGTCTACCGAAATCAGTTTGTGGTCAAGGTTGTCAACTTGTAAAATCAACTTCGTATCTGCCATCGCTCAGTCCCCTGTTAGGACGCACTCGCCCCTGCGCCCAAACTCACCCCTGCTAATTCGTAAAAGCGCGAACGCTCATAGGTCGCTCGCGCCGCATTGTTTTGGTCTGCTGCATCCATCAGGAAGCAACGCATCGCCACGCCACTCATCAGGGCTTCGGTGTAGTGGGTGGGAATCGGCAGAGTGGCGGTCTTGTCTTCAACCCCATCAAGCGTCACGCCTGCAAGCAAACTGGAACTCAATGTCGGTGAACCGCTCACATCAAGCAAAAGGTGTTTGCGGATGCGGAAAAGTTCTTGGCACGCTTGCACAACAAAGTCGGTCATTACCGCTGTCGTCCAACGATATCCATCCGCATCGGAGTCCATCGTAATCTCCGTGCGGACGCGCTCAATCAGGTCTACAACATTAATCGCCATCTCTGCCACCTCGTTTAGACTTCTTCGCCAAACTGATGTGCAAGCACCTTGCGCTTCAACACTTCAAAGGTTTCGTTGTCAAGCACATCCAAGCCCAACACTTCTCGCGCATACTTCAAAATCGTGGAGTGGCTACGAATGCGAGATACTTGCGCCTTGCTCAAAAGTGCAGAGGAGTTGCCCGTGTCAAGCGTCATGGAAAGCGTTTCTTCTTCCACATCTTCTTCAACCTTTAGCTTGTCTTCAACCTTTGGCTTATCCTTGGCAACCTCGGAAAGGTCATCAGTGCCAAGTGCTTTCATACCTGCTTCCAAAAGCTTGAGGTGCTCTGCGCTCATCGACTGGTCGCGCAGCAGTCGCTTGCCCAAGATGTGCATCGTAATCTTTTCAAGTTCTGCTGCATCTGCCTTGCCAATCATACGAGCCTGTTCATCGTTCACCACAATGGCTTCCTTGGATACAAATTCCATCGGGTCTGCACCAGGATGAGAGGGTAAAGGCGCAAGGGTCTTGGACTTCAAATTAAAAACATAAGGCATAATCGTAAACCTTTCAGCGGTGTGTAGTGTGATGTAAGAAAAAGGGGCTACCGAAGGGTCACACCAAATCCCTTCAGTAGCCCCTCAAAGAGTTAGAGTGTCACCACTTCCAACTGTAATGCACCCTTGGTGGCTGCGGTCGTTGCGGTTGCTGCAACAGCCTGAATCACCACATCGGCAGTCATCTGCGTACCAATAGCGGTGGCTTCCTTTGCAAGCAATTCGCCCACCTTGGTAGTTGCTGTATAAGCCTTAGTCTTATACAATTCGCCACCAGTAACAGCAGTACCAACCGCACCAGCGGTAGTAATGCTATAAGGAGCAACCGTAACAGTGCCAGCACCATTAGAGTCTTCGGAGCAAACCAACTTCACCGCCACAATCGTAGAACCCTTCGGAACCACGAAAAGGGGAAGTGTATTGCCTTCAGCACCCAAATCCTTCAAAGGAATCGTGGCAATGTAGGAACGGAATGCAGTGCCGTAAGCAGGAGCACCAATAGGATTAAAGGTAAGTTCCATAATCTTGTCCTCCTCAATTAGTTAAAGGCAACATAGCCGACAGTCAATGCGCGAGGTTCAATCAACTTGCAACCAAACGCAGTCGTACCACGGAAACCGTGTGCCACTTCGCCTTCAAGTTCCGAATCCCAAGTGTGCGTGAACTGGAGTGCGAACGATGCCGCACGCTTCGTACAAGCAAGCACAGGGAACACGGTCTTGTTATTGGTATTCTTAATGGGGCGCAAATAGCCCGTAGAATAGAAGTCTGCACCAAACACCGAACCGATAGACTTCTGACCCAACTTAAAGGACGGAGTACCACCATTCTTGTCGGCGTACTTAAACTCGTCACTCTTCTTCAAGCGGTTGCCATAAATCTTCGGGCCAATAAATGCAACAGCCTCGCCATCGCCAGTCGCATTCTGCTCTTCAAGAACAGACAAGTGGTCGGCAATGTAGTCAAGCGCATTCTGCTTGTCAGAGCCAGTTGCGGTAGAAGTGATAATCACAGGGTTGTCAATCGTACCCAAATTGTACATACCAGAGTCCACACCTGCATTAGCACCGTGGTTGCCTTCGGCAAGGGTATCACCCAAAATCTTTGCGATGCAAAGGGTTTCGGTGTACTTCTGGGTCTGCTTGGATGCATCCTGCGTCCACTGTGCCGTAAAGTCCTTCATGTTGTTGTCCACCTGGGCCTTGGTGAGCAAGCCAACCTTGAACGACCAAATAGAACCGTGGTCAATGGTCATTTCAATGTCGTCTGCACCCACTTCAGGATAAACGACTCGGTCGCCTTCCTTCCAAGAGCGAACTTCAACAGTTGCAGGCTTACGAATGTGGATGGTTTCACCCATCTTGGTAAATTCACCCTGGTAGTCCGTGTTGAAGATAGCAGAGAGAATCGAGTTCTCATAAAAGTGCTTCAACATACGCGGAGCGTACAGTTCGGGGATGTAACTCTTAAGTGCTGGAGAACCAGCGACACGAAGGTTTGCCATAACCTTCTCCTCCCCGGCAGCAATGACTGTTTAACGCCTTTTGCGGTTAATCCGCCTCTACGCGTCCTTCGTCCATCGCCGCCGAATACTCGCGATACAACCGTGCGTTCTGCTCATTTTGCAGGTTGACGCGCCCTGAACACATCGCAGAAAAAAAGGCGTTTACGTCAGATAGTTTGTAAACTGCCTTGTGCGTCGGGCTGGCTGTACCGCCATTACTTGAAAAATGTTCTTCGGGCTTTGCCCCGACCGTCTTATGGCCATCGGTCATACCTGAAACTGAAAGGAAGTTTCTAATGATGGCGGAGACTGCATCCGTGTCACAACGCTGATAGGAGTTGGTAAACAAGGCTCCATAGGTCTGCCGTGTAATGGGGTCGGTTTCGGTGCAGAACTTTTTCCACGCATCCGAATTGGCAATAGCCGTAAGGTTCGGGAATTGGGTGGAAAGAAGTTTTCGCATCGCCTGACGCTCACTCTCTTCGGCAAGGCGGTTGGCGCGTTCCAACTGTTCCTTAATCTTGCGCTGTTCTTCAGCGAAGGCTTCGTTTTGCTTCTGAAGACTTGCAAAACGGCCTCCAAGAACGGCTCGCATCTCTTCACTCATTAGGTCTTGTTCTTCTTGAGTGAACTCATCAACGCGCCCTTCCATCGGCTTCACTCGATTGGCTTCGTTTAAGCGTTCGCGGAGTTCCTTATTTTCCGCTTCCATCTGCTTAATCTTCTCGCTCAATGCGTGTGCGCGGCCATTCTCAGACTTGTTGCGTTGTAATTCGGCTCGTAATTCCGCGATCTGTTGCTGTAAACCTTCCATCTCTCCACTCGGAGCAGGGGTTACATGCTCGGTCTTCGGAACGAGCGAATCAATGTCAACCAAGTTCTCAGTTGGTGTCGGCGTGTTGTTTTCAGTTTTGTCAGGAGGATTGTTCGCTTGCGAGTCCTCAACTTTCGTCTCGTCGCTTGCCCCAGACTGCTCAAGAGTATCCAACTCTTCGTTGTCAAGGTACATCTTTTCCTGCCAGGTCATCTCTTTGGACATATTCTCTCCTTGGGCTTGCTACGCGCAAGAATCCATCGCATCTTCCTGTTAACGAACACAAGGGCGGTCGGAAGCCCACCGAATCCTTGTGGCTAAATCGTCAAAATTTCGTAGGGTCAAAAGGAATATCGTTCTTCGCCTTCAAAACATCCCGAAGCACCGTAAGGTGGTCAACCAATTGGAACATTGCTTCGGCTTTGCCTATCCCTACCGCTCGGTGACTCTCTTCGCCACCTGCGCTGCCTTCAACTTCAAGTCGCCCAATCTTGTTCAAGACCTTGCATAGGGTGTCGCAGGTCTTGCTATTGGCAAACTGAATCAGGTCTTTCGCTTCACTTTCGTTAATCAACCCTTTCGTTTCCCACACTTGGAACGCACCTAAAACGCAGAAGATAATGTCTTCGTCTGTCATGCCATAACCTCCATGTCGCCATTAGGCGGTCGGTTGGGTTGATACTGATTGTACGCACTGCCAGGCATCTGACCTCCCATTGCCGCTACATTGGCAATACCGTCTTGCAAAGGAACGGGTCCAGGTTGCTGTGCCGCGCCTGCGCCACCGCCGCCAGGGGCTTGTAGCCCAGCGGCTTGCGCTTGCGCTTGTCCTTGGAGTTGCAACTGTTGTTGCATCTGCATCATTCGCAATTGCTCTAACTGTGCCTTGAGCGCACGAAATTCGCGTTCTTCTCGGCTCGGTACAATGCGGTCGGGATTCAAGTGCGGAATCAAGCACACCATCTTGCGTAAAAGTTCGGCAATACCTTCCTGGCCAATCACCTCTGCCACAAGCGGATTCTGACAAAGTGCAAGAATCTCATTGAGTTGTGCCATAGACTTGTCGCGACTCAAGATAGCAAGCAAACCGCCTGCTTCCACATCCACATCGCCCTTAATGCCTTCATCGTCACTCTGCATCATTTCCAACGCCACGAGGTACTGAATCGCAGGGCGGTTGATATCCATGTCAATGCTGAACGCGACATGCTTCATGCCACGCTGACTGTAGTCCATAAGCATTGACAAACCACTTGCGGTGCGTCCTGCACCTGCCGCCGTATCAGAACCATACGCATACGCTGGAATGCCCGTCAAGGAGTCGGCTTCGCGGCTCATGCGGTCATACAATTGCATCAGTTCGGAACTGTTGCTGTTCGGTTGGAAGAACTTAATCGGCACATCGTTCGTACCGTTGCGTGCCTTGTTGAACAACCAAACGCGCCACGGACGCTGACTTAAGTCTTTGTCCTTGAGGCGTTCGTAGTCGGTGATTGCCACCTGCGGACCCGCTGCCATCCCCATGTTGAAGACCAACGAGGTAATCGCGCCATTGGCAATCTTCTGCACACTACGCATCTTCTTGATCGGGCTTTCACCCCACCAACTGCCTGGCACATGATAGAACGTGCCCTTGAAAAGCGGACGGCCAATGCGGTCATCTACTGCCTCGCAGAAGATAACCTGCCCAGCCACCACAATGCAGTTGACATCGTAGAAGACTTCATCTTCCAATTTCTTTTTGCCAGGCAATTGCTCAATGCGGTATTCTTTGAGCAAGTAGCCAGGCACAGCACCCCAAAATTCCACACCCTCAATGGTAGCCTTGTTGTCGCCCAGCCCACCTTCGTGGTTGAGTCCATCGTTGACATTGTCCACCGATTCGTACTGTCGCAAGCCTCGGTCGGCGTAGTTGCGAAGCACTTCACGGAGCGCGTCATCTTGGAAGCCCTCAAGCCCCATCATATGTGACAATTGCTCTGGGGTGTAACGAGTGCGTTGGCAGAAGTAGCCGTCCTGAATGTGCCGTGCCCCATCCGATGGGTAACAGTCAATCGGGTCAATGGCTTGAAATTCCATCTTCCCAAACACTTCAGTCGTGAATTCAGAAATGCCATACTTGTTCACCGTGCGCTTCAAACGCTTTCGGGGACGATTCACCAACTTCACCACCACAGTGCCGTAAGTGGTCAAATAGTCAATCGCAGTCTGCATCTCTTCGCGCCAACGCCCTTCAACCAACTTGTCTTGGATGAGTTTGTCTAACCGTTCCGCTCGCTTCTCGGCTTCTTCGTGTACCAAACGCTCCAATTCATCGCGACGCTCTTCCGCAATCTGCGCCACCGCTGCAAGTTCTTCCTTGCTCTGCGGAGGATTAGGCGAAACAACGCTCGCCCACTCTTGAACAACTTCTGCCGCAATCGCTTGCTCAATCTGTTCGGGCATGTCTGGAATTGGAGTTGGACGAATCATGTAGGTCTTCTCGGATGTGTTCAAGAAGATTTCACTCGCCCAAGCCATTGCCGCTCTGCGCTTGGTGTCGCTCAACGGCATATAGACTTCGGGCATCCCTTGAGCCAACAACTTCGCCTTCTCTTCAGGCGTGTACTCACCACTCGCTGCACACTTACAGGCAATCAACTCCTGCTCAATGCTGTTCATCCCAGCACTGCGGTGCATCTTATTGGCTTCATACTTGTTTAAGACAAACGAAGCCAAGGCACTCAAAGACCTTGCCTCTGGTGTCTTGCCTAACGTCTGTTCACTCTGCGGAATTTCGTCCATACGCACATAAAGTACAAAATGTCAAGCACTTTTTGTAAATTTTGGGTAACCGACAATCACACAAACCCTCCGCTACACCAAAACCGTGCTACATTTGCCATAAGTCGCATTGCCAGAGAAGTCTTCCGTCTCATTTCTCCACCGACTCATCCCAAACAAACTGCTCCCACTGTACTCGCTACTAAACCGAATTCGATGGGCAATGTACTGCAAGGCATCCTGTGTGTGTGAATACTGATTCTTGTCGGGTTCTTCGCGCAACACATTCTTCTTGTCAACGCCTCTCACAGGCTTGTAGCGATACAAACCTTGCATCCCAAGGCGCAACATTTTGCATTTCGGGTTTATTTGAAACGCAGGCTTACCACTCGCCAAAGAGTTCAAGAAATATCGCACACTCTCCAAGCGTGGCATAAGCGCATTCGTAGTACACGCCTCAATTGGAATGTTGCGCTCCAGCAAAAAGCCCATACAAGTGCTCTCATCTGTGTCCGACCGCTTGTTGCCCGACGGGTCACCCACGGCAATTATCTCCGTGCCTTGCAACATCCCATACTCGTTAATCAGTTTCGGCATCAAGTAGTTGTCAAAGAAGTATTCCATGCCAATCCCTTCTTTGTACAACTCATCAAGCACTTGCAATTGCCCAAACGGACTGTACTGGGCAAACACACACGCAGGCGTAAGCCCGTAGTCAAACCCCAAAATAAGCGGCAGTCGCGAATCGAACGGAATTTCTTCCTTCGCACAGTGAATGTCATCGCGGTACATGTCGTACACCGCAGTCCCATTGCCCACTTCGCCATACTTCATGCAGTTAAACACAAGCGTATAACTTGGGTCGGCAGTCTCCACCGTCTTCATGTAGTACCCAAAGCCTTCCTTCAAGTACTTAATGTTCTCCGCTTTCGGAATCCCTTTTCTCTGCCCCACGTTCGGATAGAAGTTGTACCGCCCCGTACTGTCATCGTAGTCGTACAAAAGGGCTGGCGGTTGGTCGTAAAAGTGCCACATCTTCGGTCGCAACTCGTCCTTGTACACCTGATACCAATTGCCAATGTTCGGTGGGTTGCAGTCCATGATGATGAAACTTTTCGTCTTCCCCTCTGGATCTAAATTGCCACCTGGCCAACGCCCCACACGCTGAATCAACAACGTAATCGTGTCAATGTCACACGCCACGCATTCATTCACAAACGCGCCACTAAATTCATTACCGCGCAAGTCTTCAATCGCATTCGGACTGTCCAATGCCACGCACAAAAACTCCACGTCCACATGGTCATCCTCCGCAATGTCAAACTTCCACCGCATCCTAATCGGCGGCGTATGCGTCACCTCGCTTATCACACCCTCTGGAAACCATTGCAAAAACGTTGCAAGTGTCGTATTCTGCAAGTTCTTGTACGTGTCACGAACAATCGCAATCCTACTCCGTCGCGTATTATCCGCAGGATTCTTCCACTGACTGCAAGCCTGCAAAAACAGTTCGGCAACACACCCAACCGTCTTCCCAGACCCAATCGGTCCCATTACACACCGAATGTAATTCCGACCAGCGTCAATCACCGCACCAGTCTCACTGTCATACTTCGGCGCAACAATATCCTGCCCATCACGGTGAAACCGCTTGAACGTCGGACTCGCAGCATAGTTAAACGTAAACGCCATAATCTTCCTCCAATCACCTTATGTCAAATCTCTCTCTCTTACCGAGGGGGTATATATGGGCGGACGGGGCACGGTGGAACGGCGACGGCCGTGGTCCATCGGGTACGGTCACACAGGCAACACGCACCACACATCACGCATCCGCCCTCGCCTTTTAGCGGTGTCCGTGGGTTTGAAGCCTACCAACAATTGCCACTAAACCCTTTAAAATCAAGCGTCAAGCACATCTGCGCTATTAATTTGTGGCGAATTTGTGCCATTTTCACCGAAGATACTAGCAATATTGACCACGATGATGGGGCGGCTATTGCCCTCTTTGGCTTCAGTTTTAGCCCCAAATGCCTTATGATGCGCTCTTAAAGTCAGCTCGCAAGCCTTTACCCTCGCTCCGTCTTGTTCTGCTTCTTCCGCTATCGTGTCCAAGGTGTCAAGGGCTTTGCTTGCCCTCGCTTGCCCCCTCAACCGCTCAACCTCGGCATAAAGTAACTGTAGCACCGGATAGCGAGACCCCATCCAACACCAAAAGTTATAGGCTTGTCCACCATACAAACTAGACCACCTTTCACCGCTCACCAATCGCAAAGCCATATCCGCCACACGCGCCATCGCCTCGCTAGGAATCTCGTTAAGATATCCCTCAACCGAGTCGTATTCGGCTCTTCCTTTAATCTTCTTAATTTGCCGAATGTCCACCCCATCGAGATAGCCTTGGCAAACGGTTAGCGCATCTTCTGCGGAGATGTTCGGCTTCGTCAACTGCTTACAATGTTTGAGCAGTAGCGGAGACAGTTCCACCTTTCCATGGATCACAAGTGGGTTGTTTTCCTTTGGTGTCAATTGCTGATTCATTGATGTTTTCCTTTCGCCCTGGTTGATGGTGTAATAGTGCCATCTTTACCTTTCAGTTTGTGAGCGTGCAGCTTGCCCAAAATCACACAAAAACCGCAAAAAGTGCCGTTACAAGGCGTTACACGGCGTTACAAGTGTCTATGTAACACCTAAACCTTTGAGAATCAATGACTTATTCACGAAAAATGCGTGTTACACGGAAAATTTTCCTTTATACCCCCTTTAACCCCTCTATATTCCTCTCTTCTCTCTCTCTCTTCTCTTTCTTTTCTTCTTCTACTTCTTTATTAAGAGAAAAAGAAGTAACAAGAGAAAGTAATTATAAAATCAATGACTTATTTTGAAAACGGAAATGTAACAACGGCGTAACAACCTTTTTTGTGTAACATTTGTTACAAAGTTACGCAAAAAAGGTTGAACTTTTTCGTGTAACAATGTAACATCATTGAATAATGCCTTGATTGTCAATGACTTATTTCGACCGAAAAATTTTTAAAAAAGTTGTTGACAATATTCCATTAAATGGCATATAATGTGGGCGAATTAATGGCGAAGTAGCCTTAATTTTTTAATAGTCAACATTCCATTAAATGGAATAAACAAAAGGAGCAGATGCTATGAACCGTGACGAAATCCTTGAAGAAATTAATGCGATTGATAACTTGCTTATGGAAGCACAGGAGCGGCTTGAGTGCCTTCAAGGTTGCATCGAAGATAAAGACCTCAACGCGGTTATTGACCATACGTTATATGAGGTGGAATGCGCTCGCGATGAAGAGTGGACAGACCTCGTTGAAGAGGCTTGTGGAAACCGATAAAAAGGAGGTGAAACCATGCGCGACTGCAACTACCGAATCACTGCCAAAACTCGCATTTGTGATGCGCTTCTTTGGTTGGTTTTTATTGTCCTTTTTTTGACTGACTGCTACTTATTCGTAAATGCTCTTTAAAGGGCGGAAAGTGAGGTAATTATGAATACTGAAATCAAAGCTTATGCGAAGATAGCGAGATGATTGCTATCGCAGAGTCTATGCTTGACCGCTATGACGATGAGATTAGGGCACGGGCGGATAAAATTACGCTTGGCGAGATTAGCCGCAATAATGGCCTCGCGATTCAGTTGTTCAGCGCAAAGCATACCGAACCGTGCGAGGTGGCACTCAACGCAGAACTCCTCATTTTGAGCGAGGATGATTGAAATCAATCCATTGAATGTGCTACAATTAAAAAGAAAGGTCAAAAAATGGCAAAACCAATTAGTATAGATAGTGCAACATTGCAGTTGCATCTCACGCAAGAGCAGAAAGCACGGCTTATGCAATTGGCTGCGGAGAATGGAAGTCCATCCGTCTCCGCATTTATCGCATCGATTGCAGATGGTAGACTCCGTGTTATCAATCATACCGCCTCAACACTGCTTGACTACATTCAAGCCAAAATGGCAGGAGAGGAGTAAATAATGCCGAAGCAAGTAAATCCAGACTCTAACAATATTAGAGTATACCTTAAAACAGGTCAAAAAGAGAAATTGCAAGCCGTAGCGGAGAGTTACGGATGCAACACCATCAGTCAATTCATGAGTTTGGTTGCGGATGGCAAACTACAGTTCCTATCAGAAGATGCCGCCGAACTGCTTGCCTACATCCAGAGTACAATGCGGAGCGGTAAGAAGTAAGAAGCAGAAGATTAGTTTAGTAAGTGCAAAAAGGGCAGGGGGAACCTTGCCCTTTTATTTTATTTCTCGTCTTTAATTTCAATGCGGACTGCACCAGCCACAAGATAGGTTTTCCCTGTCCATCTATCGTGTTGATATGCGCGACCATTTCCAATTGCTTGCATCGTGTATCGAGGAACGGGGAACAATGCAAACAAGGTGACCAGGATGATTGCAAGGAACGCAAACCAAAACGGTGCGTTCCTTGCGCTCCAAAACAATACCGCAAGTTCTTCCATCTTGTTCCAAAGAGAATTGCTTTCTTTAGCCTCGCTTAACCGAAATTTCTTTATTCCATTCTTTATACAATTAAAAGTTGATAAGACAAGCTCAAAGACGAGTAGGCACAAAACATAAAATGCTGAAAGTGAGATGAAAAATAAAAGAAATCCGTTTACATTTTTAAATATCCTATCAAGCCAATCAAATATATACGGAAAGGCGGTAACTCCTAAAATAAATGGAATCGTCATATATTTAAATCGGTCAAGCATATCTTTCTTGGCCAATTCTCTTGCCTCTTCTTCTTTTCTTTTCCGGGTTTCTTCACACCAGTCTAAAAATTCCTTGGGAACCTTTCTGTCTTCTCTCATCTACCAACTCCTCTCTGCATACTAAACTACGCACTAACGATTAATATCTTAACAAAAAACTCGCCACGGAAAAAGAAGAAGCGTATACTTACGCACGCATAATCGCAATGGTTGCGAGAATGCACTCAAGATTAATCATTGTACGATTAAATCACTATGCACAACGATGCACTCCTGATCGGCAAAAACTTACCTCGTGAGGTAGGTTGGAACCCAGAGAACTCCAACAACATCAAACGCCTTAAAAATAGGCGAGATAGACTCTTAATGGCTTGTTTGCAGGGATGCGAGCAGGCTGTTTTTGTGCAGAATTCAAAGCAATACGGCAATCCAACGCATCAAAATGGAGGTGAAAACAAAACCAATGCGGAGGATTAACCATGAATATCACCTTGGAATTGCCGATTGCTACGGCCAAAAGACTAGAAAAGTTAGGCGAAGAAAACTTTTTCAATTTTTTAATAAAAAAACTCTTGCAATTGTATATACACTTGTGCTACAATTGTCTCGCAATTAAGGGAAAGGAGGTTAGAAATGTCAGACAATAGGCATCGTGCCGACTTGAAGTTAGTAACACTTTGGTTACCGATTGAAACGCATCGCGCATTGCACAAGTATTCTGTAGAGCAGAAGACTTCTATGAGCGAAATCATCAAGCGCGAAATCTATCGTGTCACGCAGAACATTCAACTGACCTCCCAAGATTACCTTGATATCGCAGAGGAGATTAGGAAGAATGAAGAACGCGGAAGACCAAAACGCGTGTAACTATGTGCCAGTCCACTTTGCTCTACCTCTTCCTCTTGCGAAGAAGGTAGAAAAGTGGGCGAGCAAACACGGCTACACAACAAGCCAAGCAGTCGCTTTTATTTTTAACCAGATGTGTATATACAATGATATTACACAAGGAAAAAGTGATGACTGCGACCAATCCTACTTTGGGAACTCGTTCGCCTCTTTTTTAGACGAATAGTGTATATACAATCAGTATACAACGGAGCTTTAAATGTCCACGAAAATCGCACAACTCGCAAAAAACAAGCGCATCGGCCGTCCACGGACTGTCGCTACCACCGAACACGGCATTATCACCGTAGTTCTCGGTCCCCTGCGTTCCAAGGTTGAAGAGTATATGGCAGCCGCCGGTTGCACCACTCGCGCAGAAGCCATCCGTGACCTCATTCGTATCGGTCTCGCTCACAAGGAATAGACCAATGAAGTTGTCACCCAAAGAGGCAGCATTGATGAGCCTTTCGCACGTCCACGGCAATCGCAAGGTTGAGAAGCCGAAACCTGTGGACTATGATGCACTCTTCGATGCCGTGAAGCGCACCGCACCAACATTCTCCGTCGAAATGCTCCGCCACAATACGGCTCTTAAAAAGTCCTCTTTCCGCGAGGCATTCGGCCAACTCCACAAGCAGGAGCAATTCCCTTTTAATCTTCACGATGCGTTTGCAGAAGCTTACTCCGCGCCAAAATTGCCGAACTGCGCTCCCTGGCGCGACTACCTCTACACGATGGCTGAAGCCATCCAAATCTATCAAGCTGCAACTGGCCGTTCGGCAGCCTCGTTCCGCGCAGCCTGCGTGGATGGAGAGGTCACCCACTACCGCTTCAACAAATGTGTTCGTAGATTCCGTCGTGAAGATCTGGAGACATACCTTCGGTCTTGCAGGAACAAACGATTTCTTGCCTGTGTCTCAAATCACGCAAGCAAGGAAACCGTGTGAGTCCTCTTTTGTAGACCTCGAGTGAGGTCTCGCTCACACGGATGAGGCAATTAAGCCGGTCTCTTAATTGTCTCTGCCTACTATCCGCAGCTTCCACCTTCTGCGTTATCAACGAGGTGGCCAATTTCACCGCGAGTGCGGTGAGCGAATGAGGCAAAAGAGTTGAACCTGTGGCTCTCTCATTCGCGGTTTTTAAGGAGTAGTGCGTATGACAAAGGCAGATAAAATCTATCGTGAGATGCTCTTGTGCGATGCTCGTAAGAGCCGTTATCCTCGCTTAACCAGCGCACTAATCCGTTACTTTTGGTGGATTGCCGATGACCGAATTTTTGCTCCTTTTATCGTGGTCATCGGCTCCACCATCCTCATTCTCTTCGCCACACTGATTGCGATGGTGGCTCACAGTGTTGTTGAGTCATTCTTTGCACTTGGCTATTAATTTCGTCGGCAGTTGGCCTACTGCGCGACGATAGCGGCGGTTCCCGAAACAAGGTTGGCTCACTTGGCCGTGTACGAGCCTCAATTTCCTAACTAAAAACACACAAACAGACAACTCAACAGACTGCGGACAACCGACCGACTATCGCACCTTCGAGGCTCTACAGCCCCACTCGCGGTCAAACGGGGCTTCTATTTTGAAGAGGTTACTATGATTGAACGTAAAACCATTCACACCCTTCCATTCCATTCCTTTGCGGAGATGGACGCATTCGGCAACAAATTGGCGATGTCTCGCTTGCTCGGTGATATCAATCCAGCCACAGGCACGATGGTTGCCTCCATCCTTTACCAGAAGAATATGACCGTTGATGACTTTTCGCGGCAGTACGATCTGGTGAGCGGTAAGATTTCAATGAAGGCTCACGCTATGCTTGCACGGTTCAACGCACTTGGCGGTGAGCACAAGATTGAGACATACACAAACGAAGAGGTGGCAATTCTCTTCTCCTACAAGAAGACTTCGGATATGCGCTTCTCGCTCACAATGAAGGAGGTGGTGGACGCTGGCATCTGTATGGGCAACAAGGGAATGAAAGACACTTGGAAGAAGCACCCTCGCTCGATGCTCTTTGCCCGTGTAGTGAGTGAGGCTTGCCGTGTGCTTTGCCCTGCCGCTTCGGCTGGTATCTACACTCCTGAAGAGGTCTCTGACTTCACGATGGATGAAGTGCCTATTAACGATGATTGGTCTTCGGCTTCTTCAACTCCTATGCCATCTCCAAAGCCCCAACTTGACCCAGCCGTGTGCCCCTTCGAATGCGAATGGAAGGGTAGGCGGTGGGAAGAACTCCCAGACAATCTGCTCCAAGCCGCGCTTGAGTATGACCAGACACCGCCCGCTTCAATCCCGATCATCCAATCTATTATCCAATCTCGCCAAGCAACCGAAACCACATCCTACGAAAAGGAATAACCATGGAAATCACACTACACAGCGAACTCCAACGCGAACTTGTAACCCTCGCCAACAAGTTCATGGAAATCTCAGCGGTACACAACGATGATGATGTGCAATCTCTCGCCGCATTGATGCGTCAAGGTAAAAACTTCATCTCCACCGTTGCTTCGCTCCGCAAGTCCGTCACCGCAAAATTGGACGCGGAAAAGAAGCGCATTATGGAGCAGGAAAAAACCATCACGGCTCCTATCGTTGGTGCAATTGACCGCGCAAAGACGATGACCGATGCATACCTTGCCGAACGCGCAAAGGTCGCAGAAGAAGCAAAGCGTAAGGCTCTTGAGGCTGCTACGATGGCACAGGAATCCGTTGAACGCAATCAACGTGCAGCCGAAGCCTTCGGCATCACCACTGTCGATGTCCCCACACCATCTTCTCCTTCTCTCACGCTCACCCCTGCGGAGGTCTCCTCTCTCTCCTCTCTATCTGGCATCTCCGCAAGGGTGACGTGGGACTTCGAAATCACGGACGCAAACGCAATTCCTCGTGAATTCTTGCAAGCTTCCCCCGCACTCATTAAGGCCTACATTCAAAACGCAAAGCGTCTCGGCACTGCGATTGACTCGGTTCGCATCCCCGGTGTCCGCGTCTTCGAAAAGACCTCTTCTGTCATTCGTTAACGAAACAAAAAAAGAAAGGTATCCAACCATGGATAACAATAATGCACAAAATGCACAAGCCCCACATCCGGATAAAAACATTGAAGCGCAGATTACTGCGGTGGACTTCGCAGAGCCGTTGTCTCGCGACGCACCGATGGATTTGGCATTCGATATCGTCATCTCGTTCGCTGAACAGTCTGGCGAAACGCACACTTGGCGCGGTGAAGTCTCCTCAGCGTATGGTCGCCCTGGTACTATCAATGCCACCAAGACTCGCGCACAGATCACGCTTGAAGCCCTCGCCAAGATTGGCTACAAAAATCCTGACATCTCGCAGATTAACTCCGAACTTGTCGGCAAGATTGTACCTATCGCAATCAAGTGGACGTTCTCCGACTCCAAAGGTCAGTGGTACAAGAATGTGTTCCTCGGTCACGGTGGTATCAAGAAGATTGATAAGTCCAAGGCACTCAACATTATGCGGATGATTGGTGGTGGCGGTTCTACTCCTGCTCCTGCCGCTCCTGCCGCCTTCGGTGCAGCTCCACAGACTCCTCCACCGAATCCTTTTGCGTTCCGCAATTAAGGAGTCGAAAGCGTGAAAATCGTTGTTGATACACGCGAACAAACGCCATGGGCATTCCCCTGCGACCTCGCAGAGAGTGTCCGTGGCACGCTTACCGAAGGTGACTATGCGCTCGAAGGCGACGATGGTTTCGCCATTGAGCGCAAGTCGCTCTCCGACTTCCTTGGCACCATATCCACAGGCTGGGAACGCTTCAAACGCGAACTTAATCGTATGGATGCTAAAGGCTTCCCAACCAAGGTTATCATTGTTGAGGGTGATATCTCTTCGCTCTTCTTCGGTCCCAATTGCGAACCACCTCAACACGACCACCCCCATCTCACACCACAGTTCGTGGCAAAGCGCATTGCTCAACTCACCTATGACCGCAGATGTTCGGTGCTCTTCGCTTGTTCCGCACCAATTGCCGCAGGTCTTGCCACACAAATTTTCCGTCGTCGCGAAAAGGAGATTAACGATGACAATTAAGGCTACAATTTCCCGCATCCTCTACCCACAAAGCCACGTCGCAAAAGATGGTTCGCCTCAATGGTGGATTCTGCAAACCTCGGCTGGCAAGGTGGTTGGCTCATCTCGTATCATTTTCCAAAACTATCACGCTTATACCTTTGAAGGCGACTTCTCGTCCTACCAAGGGCAACTCAACTTCAAATTTACCTCCGCCCGTGAAGATATCCCAACCGACCCAAAGGCCGTTCTTGGCTATGCTTGCAAGGTAACGTACGGCATTGGTGAGGCATTCGCTGAGCAGATTTGGCAGAAATACGGTGCGGACTACGAACAGGCACTCTTGGGTAAGACGAATCGTACCGCTCGTGAAGAGAAGTTGCTTATGACTCTCTCCTCTCTTAAAGAGGATGCCACTCGCACCGCCATCATTTCCAATCTTGTGTCACACGGTGCGACACTCAATTTCGCGGAGCAGGCTTACGCATTTTTCGGCAACCAGCTCGGCTCGTTGCTTCGTGACAATCTCTATGTACTCACCGAACTGCCTGGTCAATCGTTCAAGACAATTGACGAAAGGTTCCGTGAGGCTTACAACATCGCACTTGATAATCCTTGCCGTGTAGTCTCGCTCGTACTCTACACACTGAATGCGTTGGCAGAGGAGACTGGCGATACATTAATTCCTTATGGTGAACTCGCGCAGAAAGTTGCGGAATACAACATCGAAGAGCAACAACTTGAAGACATTATGTTCACCACGCCAGAGTTGGCTCTTTATGTGGATAAGGAGAAGAATACTTTCGCCACCACCGCAAAGAATTTCAAGTTTGAGAAAGAACTCTACAACTTCTCCAATGAGTGGTCTACACTCAAAAAGCCTTGCACGCTCTTGCCACAAGAGGATGTTACCTTGGATGAGTCTCAGCTCGACGCATTGCGTGATGCCATCTCGCCTTATTCGCGTAAGGTGTGCGTGATTAATGGCGGTGCCGGATGTGGTAAGACAACCATTATTAAGTCCATAGCCAAGACCTTTGACCACTTCGGCATTCCGTTTAAGTTGTGCGCTTTTGCCGGTAAAGCGGCTGCACGAATCCGCGAAGCAACCGGATACCCAGCCTCAACCATCCATTCAATGCTCAAATACGCACCCGAAAAGGGCTTCACACTTGACACATTGGCTGGCTCGGTGGTGATTATTGATGAAGCCTCAATGGTGCCATCGGCTCTCCTCCACGCGATTACAGAGCGTCGCCCCGAAAAACTTATCCTTGTGGGTGATGAGGGGCAACTTCCCCCCGTCGGTGCTGGTGCTCCGTTTCACGATTTCGTTCGCAATGGTTTCGCCAAAACGGTAACCACTTGCTATCGCAACACTGAAGCCATCTTCCAAGCGGCTTATGCCGTGCGTAATGGCTCTGCTCCTATCTCTGCTTCTACTGCTCACGAAGCCTTTACGCTCTGCGGAGTGCGTAATACTCAAGCGGCACAGGACTACATTGAGTCGGCTATCATTCCACTCCTTGACTTTGATCAGGATATCATTATCGCCCCTCGCAATGGTAGTGAAGAAGCCTTGCCTGCCTCGGTGAACCAACTCAATGCAGCCGTGATGCGTCACCTTGGCCGTGAGGGCAAACTTGAGATTGAGTCTCGCATTATCTTCACCAAAAATGACCCATCTAAAAATGTGTGGAACGGCACAACGGGTACTGTGCAAGCCGTGGATATTGACGGCAATGCATACGTTGCGCTTGACGATGGTGGAGAAGCGAAACTCTCGCCTGACTATTGCGACAAGAATACCGCCCCAGCTTATGCGCTTACCATTCACAAGTCTCAAGGTTCGCAGTATCGTCGCGTAGTAATTGTTGCACTTCGCAGAGACATCCACACGTTGCTTGACCGCAAGATGCTCTACACGGCAATCACTCGCGCCAAGGAGGGTTGCCTCATCGTCACCGACACCAATTTACTCTCCGTGGTCTCTAAAAACGAACCTCGTCACACAATACTCTCACACTTGTTGTTGAAGGATGCCAATGAAGCCGAATAAAAATATCTACGACTTTGAATCAATTAAGTCCTCGGTAACTGTCACACGTTACCTTGAGGATAAAGGTGTAGCCATTAAGGGTGGACGGTTCGCTGCGATCTGGCGAAACTCTAAAGACAACAACTGCTCCGTTGCTCCTGATGGACTCTCATTCTTCGACCATGTTGAGAAGCGTGGTGGTTCGGTGATTGACCTTTGTATGCTTGTTGAGCAAATCTCTCTGCCATTCCTTGCAGCGCAGACACTTGGCGAACGATACAACATTGCTCCTGTCACGAAGACAAAGGTAATTCTTCCTACGGATGGCCAACCCGTGACTCGCTATATGGAGTTGCTTTCAGAAGGATGGGACTTAAAAGCCACCTACACCTACACGGACAAGGAAGGTGTTGAACTCTATTCCGTCCTCCGTATGCAACGTGGCGGTGAGAAAACCTTTCTCCAACGCACGCCTTCGCATTGGGGCTTGGAGAATGTCCGTCGCGTGCTCTACAATCTGCCAGCCGTTATCAAGGCTGACACAGTTTACATTGTCGAAGGCGAAAAGGATGCCGACACACTCAATAAACTCGGCTACTGTGCGACCACGAACAATGGCGGTGCGAAGAACTGGATTGCCGACTTCAACCGCTTCCTTCAAGCCAAGAATGTGGTCATCCTTGCGGATAACGACGAAGCCGGTCAGGAACACGCTCGTATCATCGTTCGTGAAATTAATGACATTGTTTCCTCGCTCAAGGTCGTCACCCCCTCGTCTCTTCCTAAAGGGGATGTGACCGACTACTTCGAGATTGAGAAGAAGACGCAAAAGGCTTTCGACAAACTCGTTCGCGAGACGAAGTGCTATGACCGAAAAGAGGTCTCGGCTGCCAACGCACAGTACTCTATTGAACAGGCACGTCTCCTCAATGCCGAACCTTTCCGTAATTTTCGCGTGGAAACCTCTCTTGATAAGTCCGGCAAGGAGAAGGAAACGGAAGTGCCGCTCAAAATTCAGGAGATGTGCAAGGAGTGCCGTGAACGTTTCTTGGACTTCCCTCGCAGAATGTCTAACATCCTCTTTGACCGCTCAATTAAGACGGGTGAAATCCGTTACTTCGCCACCGTGGATGCGCTCTTTGCGTGGATTGCAATGACTTCGAAGCAACCTGTTGAATGGTCAAAGGCGCGTGGTGCCATCTCTCGCGCAGAATTCTATCAGGCATTGCTCCTTTCGGTTCAAGGTTATGAAGGTATCTCTCGCGCTCCGCATTATCCCCTTCGTCCTGAAATCTTCTACATCAATCGTCCGCTTCCGCAGATTACCTCTGGCGAATCCCCAACCCTTGACAAGTTGATGTCGTTCTTCGCACCAGCAAATGAGCATTATCGCATCCTGATCAAGGCATTCTTTATGTCTCCGATGTTCTTCGGTGCAAATAGTCCTCGCCCTGCTTGGGTAATTGACTCCGTGGACGGCAAGGGTGTGGGCAAGACCACCCTCGTCAAACTCCTCGCGGAAACCTATGAGGAGACCCCAATTGATATTGATACGGCCGCTATCAAGAATGACATCTCGGCTATCGTGAAGCGTCTCATCTCATCCGATGGTCGCTCCAAGCGTATCTGCTTACTGGATAACGTACAGGGTTCGTTCCGCTCACCAAACCTCGCTCGTCTTATCACCGCTACTTCGGTGAGTGGTATCGCTCCTTACGGCCGTGGCGAGGAGTCGCGTATGAATGACCTGACCTACATCATTACTTCCAACGCAGCTTCGCTCGATGATGACCTTGCACAACGTACTTACACCATCAAGTTGAAGCGGTCAAAGCGTTCGGTGAATTGGGAGCAAGATGTTCGTAAATTCATCTCCGCTAACCGTGAACACCTCTACGCGGAAATCATTGACCGCCTCGCTCACCCAAAGATTGAGATTGCCACATCGCACACTCGCTATCCAGAGTTTGAGCGCACCGTGCTTTGTGCGGCTTGCGAGTCAATGGATGACTACACGAACATCATCAATACGATTATCTCTGACACGGATGAGTCCAATGTGTCCAATGACCGCGCACAGGAAGTTGAAGAGGTCTTTCGCGATGCTATCTCTTCCGTACTCCTCGGCCAAGTGGGAGCCAATGCGCGTCCGTCTTGGCTCAACACGGCTGCCGTCTCTCACATCATCTCCGCTTCCGAAACCTTGCGCTTGGAAGGAATTAAGAAGGGCGAAATCGAGGAGATGATTCAGTCTTCCGTCCTCACCGCTTTCGCTCGCAAGATTCGCGCCATGCGAGTCAATGGTCGCACGGTGCGTGGTCGCTTATGGCTGAACGGCAAGGAAATTGCTTATGGCGAAACACACTACATTAATGTGATTGAAGTCGAGAAGGATAACCTTGTCTATCGTTGCGCTGAACTCCACAAGTTCACGGAGGTTTAAGATGCGTGATGCCTACGAATTAGCCGCCTGTTTCTTGTCCGTAATCGGCAAACCTCTCGCTTCGGCTATACCGCAATATGGCGAGATTCCTCCGCTCAAAGAGGGCTGGCAGATGGAGAAAGACCTTGTTGTGCGTTCCGCATTCTATAACCTTGAGTCAAAAGTGCACTTCGCATCGTTCAACTCAGATCTGGTGGTCTTTTCTCACGCATTCGACGCACCAACGATGGTGAAGCAGGAGATAATTGAGGCAACATTCCTTCACTTGCAAATCGCACTGCTCCTCGCTTGCGAATCCGGAATGTTCACTTCTCAAGCACTCGCTACCATGCGACTCATTCCAGCCATCCCCGGTCTTAAGTTGCAACCCAATTTTCCCCTCGCGTTCGCAGCTTTGCGCTACGCAATTGACCATCCAAAAGAGGAAGTATTTTTGCCATTTTAACTTTAAGGAGATAAACACAAATGTCACGACCATTATCTGATGATTATCCTGGCGGTCGCCGCATTGAACGAATTGAAGTCGGCCAACTGCCTCGCTTCGCCGTCACACGATGGATGCACTGTGATGCTACATGTGGGATTACCATTGAGGAGGATACCTGCGGCAACCTCGCCACGGAGGAGACCGACCCAGAATACCGCATCGTGCGAGATGTGGAGACATCCCATAAGGTTGCAACAAATTGGGATTGGGCGAAGGAGGAAATCCGCAAGCACAATGTTGAACATCCGCTCAATCCGTGGATCATTCGTCACGCAAAGAAGAGACCTGAATTTATTTGCATCTGTCTGGCAGTTTCAGGAGTGTAAAGCTATGCAAAAAAAGAAGCCAATGCGTGAGACGGATAAACTGGTGTTCCAAATCGCACTTTGCACCATCACACCTTTCGACTCCATCAAGTCAATGGAGGCAAAGATTCGGACAACCGTCCACAACAATGCTCTACGGAATGGAACATCTCCGCTGGCAATTTTGCGTGATATGTGGACGAATCTAACAAGTGGTCACGCGCATCGTCGTATGAATGAGATGATTGCCAAAGGCTATATGGAGCCTCTCTCTTTTGACGAATTTGATGCACGAAAGGAACTCTACAAGACATTCCAATATCGCGCTCGACACCTCGAACAAACCAAAGCCAAGGCTCGTGCCGAAGGCTTAATCAAATAAGGTTAATCAATGAAAACTTACGCAACAGTATGCTCCGGTGTTGAAGGTTGCTCCCTCGCCTTGACAGGCATGGATTGGAAGCCAATCTTCTTCTCTGAAATTGAACCATTTCCGTGTGCCGTACTCAAGGCTTACTATCCCAATGTCCCCAATCTTGGGGATATGAGCAAGATTTCTTATGATGCAACGAAAGGTATTATCACGAATGGAAAACGAAACGTTCAATTTTCTGGAAGACTTGACCTCCTCGCAGGTGGAACGCCCTGTCAAGACTTCTCGGTCGCAGGCAAACGTGCAGGAGGTGCAGAAGGAAGCGGAACACGCTCCAGCCTTATGTGGCAGTGGTTGCGATTGGCTGCCGAACTTCGTCCGCGAACTCTCCTGTGGGAAAATGTCGTCGGGTGTCTTTCCTCAAACGAAGGACGAGACTTCGCACAGTTCGTGGCAGTCGTTGGCGAACTCGGGTATTGCGTATCGTGGCGCGTATTGGACTGCCAATATGTGCGAACACTCGGCACATCCACTCAAGCACCTTCGTGGTTACACGCCATCCCCCAGCGAAGACGCCGTGTGTGGCTTGTCGGATGTGCTGATGCCGAACCATCCGAAACTGCGGAAATACTATTTGAGCCAAGAAGCCTTGTCGGGAATACTCCGCCGCGCCGCCGCTCGCGGGAAGAAGCTTCCCGAACTGCTCAAGACCGCAATCCACTCCATGCTCGCGTGGTGGAGGGATTCTTTGATAACCAGCGAACAGGATTTCCCACGACGGGAGAAGATGTAAACCACACCGTCTGCTCAAAGAACTTCTACCAAGGTGTTATTGAGTCCATTGCTCTTGAAGGTAATGGTCAACGTCCAAGCCACCGTGGATCTGGCATCAATGCCGATGGTGCACAGTTCACACTTAACTGCATTGAGCAACACGGTGTAGCCTATTCTTCGCAGAAGGTCTATAACAACGAGGGAATGGGTGGCGAAACCGAAGTGACGAATATGCTTGACTGTTCTCTCGCAAAGGTGTGCTCCACACAACAACCAATCATCACGGAGACGATGGTATTTGACCCGCGTACAACCGCAGTTTCTGGCGAGGGTGCCACATCCGTAGAGGTTGATTTAACGCAAACCGCCAACCAGCATAAAGACCCGCATTGCATTATTGAGTGCTACGAAAATCACCTCAACAATTCTCGTATCACCGAAAGCGGCGACTGCGTCCAAACCTTGACCCAACGCATCGGTACAGGCGGTGGCAATCTGCCTATAGTGACTTGCTACGAACACCACGGTCAGGATGCTCGTTGCTCCGACCTTGATGGCAAGCCTTGCCCCACCCTCGGCACAACCGCTTCCAATCATCCGCTCAAGGGTAATAATCCGCTCGTGTGCGAGGCCGTACCGTTCGTTAAGACAACTCACGCACGAGGCAAGGATGGCGAAGGCGAACGTTGGGAGCAGTGCGAAGTGGTCGGCACGCGCAATGTCTTTGATGTTGGCGAATCTCGTGCACAAGAGGTTGCCGTCTATCGTATTGATGCTTTGTCTAGTAATTCAATGAAGTCTGCCAATCCGAACAGTGGTATTCACGAAGTTGCCGTAGCGCAGACCTTGGATACCACCACGCCAACACCCGTAAAGAATCAGGGCGGTGATGTAATTGTGGAAGGCGTAGATGGCTACAACCAATCACTGACCGGCAAGGTGAGTCCTACTGTACGCGCCAAAAGTGCCGATGCCGACCACGTTCCATTGGTTATCTCCAACTCCAATGGAGGTGATGTGATGCCGACCATCTCTGCCAATGAAGCCAAACTTGGTGGTGACAATCAACACATAGTCGGGGGGGGTACATTGTGCATCAACTTTGAGATGTACGATGTTGGTCAAAATGTCGGCACATCTCTTTGTGCAAAACGTGCTCACGATACGATGGTGGTTGCCGACAACACGAATAATTAACTTGAGGATTGAGATTATGGAAAAGAAGAATACTGAAGAATCTGCCGAAGTCTGCGAGTTTAAATACCTCGCAAGTGCAGAGTCTCGCAACCCCTTTGGTGGTGAGATTGCCCACGCACTCACCGCAGGTTGTGCAGACGCAGCCGTAGGTCTTAAGGTTGAGTCCATCTCCTATGACGGCTATAACCAATCAGGAGCTGACGAGGTATGTCACACACTCCGCATAACAGGCGGTGGCGAGGCAATGGATGGCACAGCGAAGGTGGCTCAAGCCGTGGAGACCGAACTGCAAATGGTGTACCACGAAAATGGCGGCAACGAGTCTTTTGAGGTGAAAGGCGGTGCGATGTCAACCATTAAATCGGAGTCTGATACCACGCAAGCGCACAACCAGCTCGTCCTCACCACACACACCTCTTATATCGTCCGTCGACTCACGCCCACGGAATGCGAACGCTTGATGGGCTACCCCGACAACTACACCATTCCCACAGGCTTGCAGATTACCGATGCGCTCGTTGAGGAGTTTCAAGACATCTTTGAGAATTTCGCAACCATCACCGAACCGAACAAGCCCGCCAAACGCAAATCATCCAAACAGATCCGCGCTTGGTTGGAGAAGATTGCCAATCCGGAATCGTGCCCCGACGCACCGCGCTACAAAGTTTGCGGCAACGGCTGGGCAATCAACTGCGCTCAATTCGTAGTCCAAGGCATTGACAAGTTTTTGAGCCGTAAAGCACAGACTGAAGGCTAACACACCAACAAGGAACTCACACCATGAACACCAAAAAGCCAAGGAAGCAGTACAACCATCACGGAGTCAACCTCGCACGAGAGTTTATGCGTAAGGAACTCACAGGCGACTATACCCTCGCCGACAGTGCTGGCAATTACCTCGCGCCAACAGACATTGTCGCACTCTGGGACGATGCCACAATCGCCAAAAAGTTCGATATCGGTGTCTCATCCGTCCTCTACCTCCGCAGAGCACTCAACATTCCCAACGTGTATGAACGCCGAAAGGCTGTCTTCGCAAAACTCCGCCAATCCCCTAATGGAGAAAACTGCCAAACCTTGCAGAAATCTCCAGTAGAAACCCTCCCCGCATGGCTCAAGGTCGAGCAATGGGTTATTTCCAAAGCAGAACTTAAACTTCATCAATCTGTTGAAGCTTGCTTTCTTAAGCAAATTGATGAAGTTGATTTGGATGGACATATTCTTTTCAAGACACGAACTGGAGAGCGAGTTTCAGATTGTTGGGAAAAATTCATCCCCGTCCGCTTTCGCCCATACACCTATTGCGAAGCTGAGGGATTGCTTGGTAAGACGATGAAGTGTGAACGCGATGGCAAGCATAGCACACACATTGTTACATTCGTTCAGGAGAGCTCGTGGCATGTGGAGATTAATGGATATCCATTTACATTTCTTGCCGAGAAATGCAGCGCCACGATTAACGGCCTCCCCGTCGGAGTCCCCGTTGTGGACGAAGATGTACTGAAAGGCGGTGCGAAATGAGGAAGTACGAACTCACCGACGAGACCATTGAGCACTATGGTCACATCCTCCATCGCATCCGCGCTTTGCACTACTTCAACGGAATCCAGAAAGACGAACTCGGCGGCTTTATTGAAAATGAGCACAACCTCGCCCACGAAGGCAACTGTTGGGTAGCAGAGAATGCACGTATCTTCGGTTCTGCGCGGGTCTTTGGCAAAGCGGAAGTCTTTGGCAAAGCGGAAGTCTTTGGCAACGCGGAAGTCTTTGGCGATGCGAAAGTCTTTGGAAATGCTATTGTCAACGGCGATGCGAAAGTCTTTGGAAATGCTATTGTCAACGGCGATGCGAAAGTCTTTGGCGATGCTTTTGTCTGCGGCGATGCTTTTGTCTGCGGCGAAGCTCTTGTTTGCGGCACAAACGACTACATCGTATTCAAAAACTGGTGGAGCAGCGGTCGCTACTTCACGTGGACGCGCTCCAACAATATGTGGAAGGTTGGCTGTTTCTACGGCACAGGCGAAGAACTCATCGCCAAAGCCTACAATGATAGCGAAAAATCGGGGCGCGAGTATGAACGAGTAGTCAAGTATGTCGAAAGCATTCTTGCAGACGAACTAATGAAAGGCGGTGAGGAATGAGCATCAATTGCGAGAAGTGCGGCAAAGAAATTTCAACTGTTCTTGTTGACGAATTTCTTTATGACGGTAGTGACCAATTTCTTACAAGACCAATTATCGAAGAGAAATCTTCAAACGCCGTAGTCATATCGGCAAGCCCAAATTGGGTCTGCAGCGACGGCGCACTGCTCGACGAGGATTTAACAGAAACAATTCAATGTCCGCATTGTGGAAAGTTCCCCTTCAAAGATGAGTCGGTGCAAGTGTATCCCACGATTCAATTAGTTTGTTTCAAGAAGAAAGGAGGTAAGGAATGAAAATGACTGATAAGAAATTGGCGAAAAGGCTTGCGGAATTGTATGATGAATTCCATAACATGTGTGTGGGTCGCCATTGTAAAGACTGCGAAATGAAAGCATTCGCTAATGAATGCGTGTGTTCCCTTGCATATGTATTGAAAAAGATGACAGAGGTGCCGAAGCCGGAGCGTAAGTGCGAGTCTTGCAAGCATTACTGATGGTTCGCAGAATACGCAATGACAGTATGTGAAAAGCACGGAGAGAAGAACATGCTTGATGTATGCAAAGACTATGAAGAGAAAGGCGGTGAGGAATGAGTAAGTCAATTACGATGGGAGCCTTAACGCGGCTCGTGAAGAGAGGAGTGGATACGTATCCCTTGTGTGGTGATTGTTGGTGGAAGGACGACTGCAAGAAGATTGGCAGTTACTCAGGGAAATGTCAAGCGGCACAGGTCGTCAGATTCCTCGAAAAGGGCGGATATCTTGATGTTAAGAAGAAAGATGGTGAGGAATGATTAAGGCCGTATCGCCGTTCTATTATGACATCACCTGCGACAGATGCGGAGCGTCCATGGCGGCAAACATTTGTAAGAGAGTGTCCTGGGGACTCAGTATTAACGAAACCACGCTTGAGAGGATTCGCGCCAAGTTATGGTCCGAGCACGCTGTCGCTGGATGGCGGTTAAATCCGCGAAACCAAACCGTAGTCTGCCCAGGCTGCGCACTAATCATCAACAAGAAAGGCAGTAAGGAATGAAAATCAGCGAACTTATTGAGCAGTTGCAGAGCGCACTCTCACAGCATGGAGACTTGCGCGTGTTAACCGACGGCATTTGCATTGATTGCCTTGAACGCATGGAGCGGTTCAGCGGCGAGATGTGCATCAATATTGCGAGCACTGAACCATGGAGGGTCTTTTAATGAAACTGACTTTTGAAACTGCGTTGGTTCACTTAAAGCAAGGCAAGCAGATACGCAGGGCGGATTGGCCGAAGGAACTCTGCATCCAAAAGCAACGTGTCTCCGATTACGACGAAGAGTACGATGATATTGACGAGAAGTGGGCGGACGACGACCAGTACGATCTGTCCACCCCTTCTTGGTTCTGCACAAGCGACTTGTTTGAAAACGACTGGGAGGTTATTGAATGAGCATTGAATCTTTATTGGAAAACCTGCGCAAAAACGCGGATTCCATTTCTCAGAGAATCTACAAGAAGCGGTGCATTTTGGCGCGTTCGCCAGACCGTGACTGTTTTGAACAGGGCACAATGGAATTTGCGCATCTCGAAGGCATGCTTGACGGCATTAAAGCCGCGATATCGGAAGTAGAAAAACACCTTGATACCGAAACCAATTTGCCAACGTCGGCAAAAAGGTCGGAAGACAAGCCACCCGAACAGATTGGTAAGGACATTAATGCCCCTACCACCCCGCCTGCGTGGCGCAAGGAGGGCTCATGGGTTTTCTACGACGGATACCTTCTTGCAAGGATTGAGGGCTTTGAGAAAGTTCTCGAAGATGGGAGTACAACACCAACGACATACGTTGTTCTTAAGTCGTATGACACTAGTAGCAGTCTTACATTTACACGATTGCCAAAGTCCCTTAAGCCCGTTAAATTCCGTCCCTACCGATTCGACGAGGCGGAGAAACTCCTCGGCAAGACAATTGCGAAGTCAGAAATGATTGCGGGCAACACAATACACCACGTGTCACTCATTACCCGAGTGGAGCACTATGAGAAAGATGGCGGAGTGTATATTAATTTGTTCGACTTCGATTGGTGGGCGGCCAACAACGCAACTATTGACGGCATTCCCGTCGGCGTTCCAGAAGTTGATGAAGAGGCTCTGGGAGGCAGCGCGGAAAGTAACGGCTTGGCATCGTGCGACACCTGCAAGTATGTACGTTGGCTTGGGAGTTCAGGGATGCAGGTTTGCGAGAAGCGATACAAGGATAACTTATTCCCATATTGTTACGATTGCGCAACGGAAGGCGGTGAGGAATGAAGTTCGAAGAGATTGAAAGCCGCATTAATGACCTTACTGCGCGTATGGCAGACGAAGCCTCTTTAAGCAAAGAGGCCTATGACGAGTTGGATGGTGAATTGCTTGTGTACAAAACGGCCTTTGATTTATTGAAGAAAGACAAGCGCATTTATCCATGCTTGGCTCGCATCGACTGTATTGAACGATGTGCCAGGCATCTATTTGATGGAAGATTCGGTCTTGCACTGATGTACTATCAGATGTCTCCTAAAACGTTTAAGGACGGCTTTGATGGGCGAGGAGGCGATGTCTCTAAAGAATTCATAGTATCAGTGTGCCGCACTTGCCGACGTATCGAAGCGAAGGTGGATGTGGCAGCAATGAAAGGCGGTGAAGAATGAGCGACGGTAGCATGGATTACGCATACGTTTCAATCAACGAGGCAGCATCGCAGATCCATTTGATGCGAGTCCAGTTGGAGCGAGACTTGAACCGAGAGGGGTCGAGGCTCAAGGAATGCTTTGACGAAGAGGCAGAACAGGCGGTCGAAGACTTCCCTGACAAGCCACAACTCCACACGGGAGAAAGCCTTGCGGCTGAAGTCTTCAAGACCTTAATCAAGTGCCAAGAGATGTTGACTAAGGCTGCGATTTGCGCAAAGCATGCAGAGTGGTTGCAGTCCGATGACATCGGATATGTGACTTTCTGCGAACGAGTAGAACGTGACCTTGCCAAAGCGGACAAGTCTTTGGCTGCATGGGAGAACGAGATAGATGACTAAGACGGAGAAACCAATGATTCGCGTATCGATTAGTGCTACGTGTATTCTTGAAGACCCTACGCTTGATTTGATTGACGGAACATTCAATTCGGACATTGTGTCTATCAAGAATGGCGAATTCTTTGAGCCAAATGAGTATATGCGACACCGCATCAATTTGCACGTATTGGGAAAATTAGCGGAAGCTGCAAAGGAGGAACTGCGAGATGATTGAGTTGACCAAGAAACTTATTGATTACTTGAACAGCAAGAAGTGCTTCGTCTGCCGCTATTCACACATCGACCCTTTCGACTGTGGATTGCGCTGTTGCAATGCAGATAGCGAGCATTGCACGGATTACTGCCCATCATACGGATGCAAGCATTTTGAGGAAGAAGAGGAAGCGAAAGAATGAGCGACACGAAGGAATACATCTATCTTTGCCGAATCAATAAAGAAGACCTTGATACGACAGGCGTTGATTCACTCAGATACAGAGGTGATGGGAATGACTGAATATTCAGAAATCATGGAACTAGTGCTTGACAGGTATCAAAGTGTCGATATTGCTTTTAACAACGGCTGCTGCGAAGCGCTTTGGGCGTATCTTGGGCGGCTATTAGACAAGCTTGAAAACCTCAGTTTTGCGATTGATAAATCCTTGGAACAGCCCGAAAAAGGTTCGTGGCTTGAGCATAAGGACGTAAGCAATCTCTGTTTTAATTGCCGGTACTTTGGAATGTTTGGAGGCCGTGTCATGAGTTATTACAACCAAGACGCAATTTCACTGTGTCCAATAAAAAATAGATTCACAATGGCATCGCGCAAAGCTTGCGAAAATTTCGTTGAAAGAGCGACAAACGAAAAGCGTATTCCAACATTCGAAGAAGAAAGGTTGTCTAATCTTATAGACGAGGCAATATTAGAGGTCGTAAAGGTGAATTCATACGCTAAAGCAAAAAAAGAAGCCGCAGTGTTAGAACGCCTGGAAAGGATAGGCGGTACTATCAGTACAATGCGTGATCTCATTGGAAAGGGAAAAGAATGAGTAAGCGTAAAAAATCACTCATCACCATCACGGATGAGACCGACCTGCACCTGTTTATCTGTACATCATTTAACTACTGCTTCGGCAGATGCACATATGTCACTGCTTGGTTTCCACGGTTCGTAAAAGACCACGCAGGCGAGATTCCAGCCCATACGCTCCGCATCCTTGAGCAACGCCTCGACGAAGCTGCACGAGACTTCCCAAAATGGAAAGACTCGCTTGAGAAGTATCACCGCTCCAACTATGGAGAGGAATGTGACCGCGAATCGTGGCTTGAGTTCCACAAGTGGCTCAAAGTTGAACTCGCGCAGAGGGGAGCTGTGAAATGATTTGTAGCGTATCCGAAGGCTTCTCGTTCCGCATGGGAATGATGCTTGCCGACCTTGTTTCGGCTCTGTCTGCCCTCGCAGTCATCGTGACACTCTTTATCGTCATAATTGTCATAATCACTATCTTAGAAAGAAGGAGTAAAAAGAAATGAACCTTGACAAGGATACAGTCAGATACCTGAATATGCAACCATGCTTCGCCTGTAAGTATTCACAAATTGACCCGTTCAATTGGGGGCTGCGCTGTTGCAATGGCGATAGCGAGCATTGCACAGACTATTGCCCCGGCAAACGGTGCGAATTGTATGAACAGCGGAACATGGAGAGACTTCGTTTCGTCAATGACCCATTTGAGAATGAGCCAACCTTTGAGACCTGTAAGACCTTCTTTGTAAATAATGACTCAGACTTACTCAATGCGCTTGGGTACACGCTTATGCGATTGAAAAAACATGAACCATCCGTTGGCTGTTTTTCAAAATTCTTCCAAAAAACCCTAAACGCCGTCCGTGACGCAGACAAGGATAAGAAAAATGAGGAAAATTAAACTGCGATTCCGCAACGAGTGGGACAAATTTGCATTCTATGACATCTGCTGGTGCCGTGGCTACGACCATCCACAGTGCGAGTCTTGCTCTCGCAATCCAAAGCATTACGAGAATTGGCAACCACCAGGTTGCTACACAGGCTTCGGCTTCACCGAAGAAACGCGGAAGCAGGCCGAGGCAGGCGACTGCCACATGTACGCTCCCTCTCACTAACCCTGTCCTGTGGTGCTTCATTCTTGAAGCACCCAATAACCAAAAAAGGAAAACTAAACCATGAGCGTTATAAAGTTAACCAAGCCAGCATCCGTAATCATCTCAAGCGAATTCTTGATTCTCTCCCGAATCAAAAAGAAAATCAAAGAAGAGGCTGACTCTGCCGCAGGATTCCTTGTTCGTAATTCTCATTACAGGATTCAACGAGCCTATGTTGAGGCAGAAACCATCCATAAAACGCTTGAGTGGGTTCTTGCAATCATTAAAAAAGAAACCGAAAGTGTCTCGCCAAAGAATAACGACAGTAAAGAGGCCGCCAAACGCGACGACTTCTTCAATCTCGCCTCCAAACACATTAACCACGCTCGTGAAAAACATCCACTCTTAGCAAAGAAGATTAATTGGAGAAAACCCGACTGCTTCACCTTCTACGCCAAGTATCACAAGCAGAACATTGCAGACCACGGCTACACCATTGAAGACATCTTCCTCTCCGAATGCTTTGAATTCCTTGAAGCCCTTGAAAGCGGTAACCTTGACCGCGCCCGTGAAGAAGCCGCCGATGTAGTAGCCGTCCTCTACCGCGCACTTTCAGGAGATATGCAACAAGTTAGGGACCAAGTTAGGGACCAAGTTAGGGACCAAGTTAGGGACCAAGTTAGGGACCAAGTTAGGGACCAAGTTAGGGACCAAGTTAGGGACCAAGTTACAGGAGACATGCAACAATGACCTACGTTACGACAGAACAAACATCCTCCATCTGCCAAACTTGGGAAACCTCGCAAGCACTCTTTGACCAACTCAACGACCGCTTCCACTTCACCCTTGACGTTGCAGCCGATGAACACAATGCCAAATGTGGCGCATACATAGACGAACAACACGATGCGCTAAAGGTAGACTGGCGAAACGAAATCTGCTTCTGCAATCCACCATACAAACACCTCGCACAGTTCGTCCATAAGGCGCGAGTCTCCGCACAAAACGGAGCCACCGTCGTCATGCTCATCCCAGCACGCACCGACACACGCTACTGGCACAACGACATCTTTCCGTATGCAAGTGAAATCCTCTTCGTCAAAGGGAGACTCAAATTTGGCGGCTCAACCCAATCAGCGCCGTTCCCAAGTGCAGTTGTCGTGTTTACGCCACAAGGCGCGCAAAACCAAATCTTCTCAACCATAACTCCACAAAAGGAAAGTAATCATGAGTAAAAATAAATTCTACGAACCACTTCCTGAAGGCGAATACTACTGTGGTCTCTCCTTGCAGAACTACACCGCCAGCGAACAGTGCAAGGATTGTCACCGCAACGTCTACCGACTCAAAGATTGGAGCAGACTCAAACGCACGGCTTGCGTCGAACACACTGAAGAAGAATTTGCCAAGGCTGAACGAGGCGACTGTCCCCACCACCTATAAGGAAATTGAATGCCATACGATACTGAACGCTACTTCTACCGCGCGGCAATGAACAAGGGTGACCACGATGTGCTAATTCGGTTCATCGTGGACACCGTCGCATCGTTCCACCGGCTCCGCATCCAAGAATACTATTCGAAAGGGTGGCACTTAATCCAGTCCAATAAAAAACCAAATCGTAAAGAAATTGATTGGGAACTTGACGCAAAAGTTAAAACATTCAGTGCGATTGGTTACACGGAACATCCCAAGGATACGTTCTACAAACGTGGAAAAGTGTCACTTACGCAGGTAAAAAGCAAACGCGGCTTACAAATTTGAGCCGCGCCTCGCACTAAAATGTGCCATAAATTTGCCACAAATTTTTGATACCCCGCCCGCCCAATCTTATAAAACATTGATTTTTCAAGGCTTTAAAAGGGATACACTGGCGGAGAGGGAGGGATTTGAACCCTCGGTACCCACGAGGAGTACACAAGATTTCCAGTCTTGCGCCTTCGACCACTCGGCCACCTCTCCTGAAAATGTGGCGCATATTATGCCATATTAACTGATGAATGGCAAGCCTTTTTTTCAAAAATGATAGAAAAAGTTGAGATTTGCTCCATTGGAGGCTTGGGGGTGGGGGACAATGCGCCCAAGTGAGGCTCTACCTGCGTGAATTGTGGAGGGAAGGAGCAGAGGTCCGCGTTAACCACCGATAAGAATATCAAGGATGGTGCGTCTGGCGCCGGGCAGGAGGTCAAGGTGTTCGGTCATAAAGACGCCGAGGAAGCGTCGAAGGCCAAACATGCCCGAAAAGGGTTCGGGTCGGCCTAGGTCATCGGTGCGCCCTGTCTCGCGTGCGGTTTGGAGAATTTCTGGGAGGGGTGTTTGGATGAATGTGGCGAAGAGTGCGCGCATGTCGGTGTGGAGGGACATCGCAGGGGGCCGATGCAAGCGTGACGGACGGTGTTCGCAGAAGGCACGCCCTTCTTCCATTGAGAAGGTGAGGAAGTCGCTTGCGGGGCAGTGTGGGCAGGGGGTGAAATCGGGTGCCACCCCGAGGAGGTGTAAGAGTGTGCACTCATACCAGAGGAGCGCCAATGCCGCCTCGTGCCGTTCGCAGTGTTGGAGGGTTTCTAAAAGGGTGGAGAGGGTGATGTAGAGCGCTTCATTCGCCTGCTCGCCGTGTGCGGTGCGCAGGGTGAGGTCGCAGGCATATCCCGCGGCGCAGGCGCGATGCCACTTGAAGCGAAGGGCTTCTCTAAAGTGGAGGGGCGAACACTCACGGATGTGGTGCACGCCATTGCGCCCCCGTGCATAAAAGATGAGTTCGCAGGTGTAGCCGATGTCATATTTACCGAGAAACGCACTTTTGGGGCGTTGCGCGCCCTTGACGGGGGTCGTGAGGCACCCATCTGAGCGCGTGAGCCATGTAACCATGTGCGAGGTCTTGGAGAAGGGTCGCACATTGAGGCAGATGGCTTCGGTTTTGATCAGGCTAATGGGCATGTTACTTGGTGGCGAAGCAGTCGCGATAGATTGAGATCCACTCTTCAAAGGCCATGTCTAAATACTCTGGCGCGAAGGCTGATGCGTGTGGCATCAGGTAACAATGCGGTGTCTTACGAAGGAGTCCATCCACGGGATAGGGTTCTTCGGGGAGCACATCTAGGAAGGCGGCATAGAGGCGATGGGCGACGAGTGCCTCGGCGAGGGCGCGTTCGTTGATTGCGTTGCCACGACCAACGTTGATCACAACGGCATGGGGCGGCAAACAGGCGAGTGCTTCGGCATTAATGATGTTGGTCGTTTCGGGGGTGCCAGGAAGGGCTAAGAAGAGTGCATCAGCGTCCTTCAGATAGTCCTTGAGGTTGGCCAAGTTCTTACGATTGACGCCAATGCACTGCACGCCAAGCGCCGTGAGTTTGCTATCAATGGCCTTACCGATATTGCCATAACCCAAAATGACCGCCTTACTTCCTGCGATGATACGACGGCCCACTTGGTGTTCGGGCCAAGGGGTTAATTCAGTGCAGAGCCCCACGCCCGGTAAGAGTCCGCGGCGAACGGCGAGCAACATCCCTACTGCGGACTCTGCCATAATCGCACCATGGAAGGTGCCGAAGGTGACCTTAAGGCGTTCAGGGAAGTTTTCACCCAAAAGTTCACGCCCCGCCGCAGGGGTGGAGATCCACTTGGCGCGATAGGTGAGTTGCAACCACGCATCGCAGAAGTGGTAGGTCATCACATAGGTCGCACGCGAAAGGTTTTTAATGAAGTCCTCTTGCGTGGTGACGTGAAGAAATTCCAATTCTGGCAGACGTGCTTGCCAGCGCGCAACTTGTTCTGCGGTGGCGGTGAATTCAGCCACGCCACGTAGGGTTAACCAAACAAGAACGATCGGTTTGTCCATGTTGACCTCACAGTTTCTGACGGCGTTCTCGCGTTGAGGGAATGCCGAGTTGTTCACGATATTTGGCGACAGTGCGCCGTGCCAAGGGGATGTGTTGCGCGGCCAATGCTTCCATGAGCGCTTGGTCGGAGAGGGGGTGAGCGCGATCTTCGGCATCAATCAATGCCTTGAGCGCAGATTTGGCTTGTTGCTCTGAGACTGCAGTCGCCGAACCATCGGCAGAGGCGGGGAGCGCATGGGTGAAAAATGCCTTTAGAGGAAGGAGTTTGTGGGCGTTTGCCACGCGCACAACCTTCTCCTTTACGGCGCGGGAGATGGTGCTTTCATCGTAACCAATCGCCTCTGCGATGTCGCGCTGCAGGAGGGGTTTTAGGGTTGCAGGGTCGCCACCGCTATCCAAAAAGTCGGTCTGCCGATCAAAGACTAATTGCGCCACGCGTCGCAGGGTCTCATTACGCTCTTTGTAGGCCTCGGTCCAAAGGCGTGCTTGTGCTTCCCACTCGGAGATGAGGGCGCGATCTTCCTTCTGATGGGCGTGTGTTTTGGCCGCCTCAAGCGCCGCTTCATCCATCCGAAAAAGGGGCAAATCTTCTTCGTTGCAGCGCGCTCTCCAAATGCCATCGGGCCCCTTAAGTGCGATGACCTCAGGGGGCTCAGGCGGTGGTTCGTTCGCGAAGGCTCGCCCTGGGAAGGGATTGAGCGTAGCGAGGTAGGCACGCGCATCGGCGAGTTGCTCGGGGGTGCATCGTAAGGTGCGGGCAAGTTGCGCAGGGGTGTCGGTGAGCAACGCATTGAGGCGCTGGCACAATTTTAATCGCACGGTACGCTCTGGTGAATAGGTGGGGTCCGCTCGCACTTGGAGTTCAAGGCACTCTGCGAGCGAACGCGCCCCGACGCCTGGCGGGTCAAGGCGTTGCACCGCCGCAATGGCCTCAATGATGTCGCGCTCTTCTGCACGCTCAGGACGCGTATGGTGCATCTCCCACCAATCGGAGAGAAGCTCATGGGGCGAACGGCGTAGGTAGCCATCGCTATCTAAGGCATCGCAGATGAGGAGGAGTTGGTCTCGCTCGGCGCCTGGGGGATAGCTCTCAAGGACCTGTTTTTCAAGGTGACGATAGAGGGTCTCTGGTTCGGTGAGCGAGAGGAGTTGGTAGTCGTGCCGACGGGTTACCTCAGCTTGCTCCACGGAGTCGGGTTGGTCGCCAAATCCTTCTCGGCCAGAGAGGAAGTAGTCGGGGGTGTCCTCATGGCCGATGTCTTCGGCTGCCGCACTCTGAAAGTCACCTGCAGTGGTTTCTAAAAGAGGCGGGGCGAATTCTAAGAAGGGATTTTGTTCAGCGCGTTGACGGAGTTCTGTGGTGAGCTTCCCAACCTGTAACCCGAGCAGTTCCAACCGCTGTTGCGCACGCAACGAAAGCTGCAACTCCTGACTTTGGCGTTGCTGCTGACGTATTTGTGTGCTTTGGCTAAGGAGACTCATGGGTTAGACAACCGGTAGAGGAGGGTGCATAAGGTGGCGTGATCCTCGTTACTCAAGGCAAAACAGGCATTATAGGCAACGTCTTCTGGACTGACGTAGGCTTCGCTAACGACATGGATAAGGTCGAGAGATGTCAAAATATTGCCGCTTGAATCAAGCAAGTTGAAGGTTTGGATTTGGTCATATTCGGCAAGGAGTGTCTCGGTTTTGACCGAACGCATGCGCGTAATGAGTTCCCGAACCGTTTTCGCGTCATTGGGCGTTAAGGTAATCGGGTCACTTTGACCAATCGGACCATCTTCCGCATTCAGTTGCTCGACGGCGAAGGTGATGGAGGAAGCCTTAACTGCAAAGGCTTGCAACTGCTTGAGGCTCTCGCGGTTTTCATGTTCGTGCGCACCCTTCTCGTCTGTTGAGGGAACCTCACTGCTAAGGCGCGTATCACGGCTTTCAATGTATTGGCCGTCGGACTGAAGCAAGGACACCCGCAGGCGATAGTCATAAGGCCCCTCTGCGACGGACCGTAAGTCGTCGTTGTCCAACTTGAAGGTGTACGCGTTCGGTTCCGTAATGGTGGCGAGGGTGCGCGACCACGCCTTGCCAGAATCGGTGCGATAGGGGGCTGCACAAAGTTGCACCTGAAGGGGATGTCCCTTGGAGAGAACCTCCGCGGTAACCTTTAACACCACCGTGTAGCCCTCGTTATCGTGAACGGTAAACAAACTGAGCCAATGCTCTCCAAAGCAGAAGCTTACGTGTGAGACAGGTGGAGGCTGGAGGAGGCATGCCGATGGCGCGCGACAACCTGCCAATGCTATCAGCGAAAGGGCTGAAAGCATAAGACAGGTTCGAACGAGTCGCAGGTGTTTGAGCATGCGGTTGGAATTGGTTAGTCCTTGATCAATGCAGCCTTGAAGACGCCTTCCGAGGTGCCCGGCGCTACGGCATCCATGATGGCCTTGGCGAAGTCGGTGAAGCATCCAGGGCCAGCGGCGGTGATGAGGTTGCCCTCTGTGTGTGTCTTCGCAGAGAGGTAGTTATCGCCCAATGCTTCAATGAATTCAGGCGCGGGATAACAAGTCACCTTGCGATTCTGAATGATATCTGCGGCGGTCAAAACGAGGGCAGGTGCGGCGCAGATAGCGCAGATGGTTTTACCTTGTTCGTTGTAGTCTTTCAAGAGTTCCAAGACACCCTGCGTTGCGGCCAAGGCTTGCGAACCGCCCATGCCACCAGGGAGGATGACGCCGTCATACTGCGTGCTATCCAGTTCCGTCAGGCAGAGTTCAGCCTCCATGGCGATGTTGTGCGCGCCTAACGTGAGTGGCGTCTGGTTCAACGTGCAGGTGGTCACCTCTACCTCGCCACGACGTAAGAGGTCAAGCGTGCCGAGCGCTTCAATTTCTTCAAATCCGTTTGCTAATAAAAGTAAGAGTTTCATAAGCGTCCTTTTTATTATCGTATATGCAAGTAGTATACCAAATGCAAAGGTTGACGGTAACAATTTACGATTGACTCTTTTTGAACCCTGCATACTCGTGGTTAAATCTCCACACGTCATCCTGCGCCGCAGGCGCTAACTCGTTTGGCCAACAAAAAGCCCCGATCCATTGGACCGGGGCTTTTTGTTTAAGGCGTTACGCCAGCGGATTTTAGAGTGCAGCCTTGCGTGCTTCAAGCGCGGCAATCTGCGCTTCCAGTTCGACCTTGCGGTCGCGCTGATTCTGGATAATTGCTTCAGGAGCCTTGGAGACGAAGGCTTCATTGGAGAGCTTGGCATTGATGCCCTTGAGGAAGCCCTGCAACTTTGCGATTTCCTTGTCCAACTTCTCTGCTTCTGCCTTGGTGTCAATGAGCCCTTCCAACGGCAGATAGACCATGCCTGCGGTGAGCAACTTCGAGGGCATTGCCTTGGCAGGTGCTTCCGTGACGAAGGTGATGCTTTCGGCGCGAATGGCGGCCTTGAGGGAGTCAATATCGCGTGCGAGATTGGCTTCGAGGGCAGCAGTGGCGGGCTGAAGCATCAAGTTGATGGCGAGGGCCGGCGGCACGCCAGAGTCGGCGCGGAGCGAACGGCATCCCGTGATGAGTTCGCGCTTGGTTTCCACGTAGGTGAGCACCTCTTCGGAGAGGCCCCACGCGGTCTGCTGGTCGGCGGTGTAGCCGGTGGGATAGGGGGCGCGCATGATGGAGTCTTCGTCCTTGCAGTAGCCCAACTGGTGCCAGATTTCTTCGGTGACGAAGGGCATGTAGGGGTGCAACAGACGCAAAATCTTGCCATAGACATCTGCGAGCAGGGCGAGCACTTGGCGACGGCGACCCGCGTCTTCTGCGTTGAGGTCGCCCTTGGCGTACTCAAGGTACCAGTCGCAGAAGTCGGTCCATGCGAAATCGTAGATTGCAAGGGCGCCTTCTTGGATGCGATACTTTGCCAATGCCGAGGACATTGCCGAACAGATGTGGTGCGTCTTCAAGAGCAAGTGGCGGTCGTCATCATGCAATAAGGCAGCATCAAGCGCCAAACCGTCACCCGCGTAGTCTGCGAAGGAGAAGTCACCAAGCTTTTCTGCGTTCATCTGCAGGAAGCGAGCCGCATTCCAAAGCTTCGTACCGAAGTTGCGGCCAATCTCAAACTTGCTCATGTCCACCTTGGTGTCGGTTTCCATCGAGGTGATGAGGGCGAGCGAGAAGCGTAATGCATCAGCCGAGTACTGGTCAATAACTTCCAAGGGGTCAAGCGAGTTGCCCAAGCTCTTGGACATCTTACGGCCCTGCGCGTCGCGCACAATCCCGTGCAAAATGATGTTTTTGAAGGGGGCCTTACCCATAAATTCAAAGCCTGCCATCATCATGCGTGCCACCCAGAAGAAGAGGATGTCGGCGCCGGTGACGAGGTCTGCCGTGGGGTAATAGAAGTCGAGTTCGGGCGTCTTTTCGGGCCAACCGAAGGTCGAGAAGGGCCACAACCACGAGGAGAACCACGTGTCGAGCACGTCGGGATCTTGCGTGATGGCATCCTTGCCCGCACCGCACTTGGGGCAGGTGTCAGGCGCAGTGGGGTTTGCCCACTCATGGCCGCAGGCGCAGGTGTACACCGGGATGCGGTGGCCCCACCAAATCTGACGGCTAATGCACCAGTCGCGGATGTTTTCCATCCAGTTGAAGTAGACGCTTTCCCAACGCTTCGGTTGGATCGCCACTTCGCCCTTACGCACCGCTTCGATAGCGGGCTGCGCCAGGGGCTTCATCTTCACGAACCACTGCTTCGAGAGGCGGCTGTCCACCACGGTGTGGCAACGGTAACAATGGCCGACCTGGTTCTGGTAGGGTTCCACCTTCACGAGGTAGCCACCCTTTTCCAAGTCTGCCACAATCGCCTTACGGCACTCAAAGCGGTCCATGCCTTCATAACCCGAGAGGGCATTCATCGTGCCATCGTCGTTCATCACATCGACCTGCGGCAAATCGTGACGTTGGCCCACGGCAAAGTCATTGGCATCGTGTGCAGGGGTAATTTTCACCACGCCCGTACCGAATTCCTTTTCCACGTAGTCATCGAAGACCACCGGAATTTCGCGACCCGTGAGCGGCAAAAGCACCTTCTTGCCCTTCAGGTGTGCATAACGTTCATCCTTCGGGTTCACCGCCACCGCCGTATCGCCGGGAAGGGTTTCCGGACGGGTGGTTGCGACCGTCACATACTCGCCTTCGCTGCCCACGACAGGATAACGGACGTACCACAAATTGCCATTGTTGGGTTCGTGCTCCACCTCATCGTCAGCAAGCGCTGTACCGCAACGCGGGCACCAGTTCACGATGTAGTTGCCACGATAGATAAGGCCCTTGTTGTAGAGGTCGCAAAAGACCTTCGCCACTGCCGCAGAAAGGCCTTCATCCATTGTGAAACGTTCGCGCTGCCAGTCGGTGGAGTTGCCGAGTTTGCGTTGCTGGCGCACAATCGTGCCACCATATTCCTTACGCCATTCCCACACGCGATCAATAAATGCCTCGCGGCCGAGATCCTGACGACGCTTGCCTTCTTTGCGTAAAGCCTTTTCAACCACATTCTGCGTGGCAATACCCGCGTGGTCCGTACCCGGCATCCAACACGTATTGTCGCCGCACATACGATGCCAACGCACCAGCACATCCTGAATCGTTTGGTTCAACGCATGGCCCATGTGCAGAATACCCGTCACATTCGGCGGCGGAATTACGACCGAGTAGGGCTTCCCTCCGGCAGCAGGTTCATCATGAAAGCACCCCTGTGCTTCCCAACGCGGATACCACTTCGCTTCAACGGCTTTAGGGTCGTAATGTTTGTCCATCATGGAGCTAAATCCTCTTCTTTATTAAAAAACGCGCGAAAGTATACCATAAAATCATCCCCTCCGCGCTCTTGAAAATGTGCAAATGTGAAAATCTTGACGTTCGCTCCACACTCTGCT